>Ga0208695_1000559_pt1 | contig 39180 bp, 25 predicted proteins | sample AD_UKC111_MetaG_FD_184449 | JGI IMG/M metagenome (GOLD analysis project Ga0208695, IMG submission 184449) | Active sludge microbial communities of municipal wastewater-treating anaerobic digesters from Hong Kong - AD_UKC111_MetaG (SPAdes)... | ecosystem: Engineered > Bioreactor > Anaerobic >... | reverse complement strand
AGATTCTGGGAGATTGTCGATAAATTCAAAGTGAATATTTTATACACGGCTCCAACGGCATTGCGCTCGCTCATTGCATTTGGCGATGGACCATTGGAAGGCAGAAGCCTAGATTCGTTGCGTGTTTTAGGTACTGTTGGCGAGCCTATCAACGAAGAAGCTTGGAACTGGTACTTCGATAAAATTGGCAAGAAAAGATGTCCGATTGTTGACACCTGGTGGCAAACCGAAACAGGCGCTTGTTTGATTTCCAACATTGCCGGTGTTACTCCACACAAAGCAGCTCATGCTACTTTCCCTTTGCCTGGGGTACAAGTTTTGTTTGTTGATGAAAACGGTGTACCTATCGAAGGCAGCGATTCTACAAAAGGCTTACCAACTGAAACTGTTTCGGGAAATTTATGTCTGAAACACCCATGGCCCGGCATTTTGCGCACCACCTACAACGATCACGAGCGTTGCCGACAAACGTATTTCTCTACCTACGAAAACCTGTATTTCACCGGTGACGGATGCTCGCGCGACAAAGACGGCAACTACCGCATTACCGGCCGTGTAGACGATGTGTTGAACGTGAGTGGACATCGCATTGGCACAGCAGAAGTAGAGAACGCCATCAACATGTATGTAGATGTGGTGGAAAGTGCTGTGGTGGGCTATCCGCACGATATCAAAGGACAAGGCATTTATGCCTATGTGATTTTGAGTAACGATGTAACCGATGAAACACTTACGAAACAAGATATTCTGCAAACCGTAACGCGCATTATTGGCGCCATTGCGAAACCCGATAAAATTCAGTTTGTGAAAGGTTTACCGAAAACCAGAAGCGGTAAAATTATGCGCAGAATTTTGCGCAAAATAGCCGAAGGCGAAACTTCCAATTTAGGCGACACCTCTACCCTACTCGATCCGGGTGTGGTAGATGAAATTGTGGCCGGTAAAGTATAGTTTGTTTTTATGTTTTAGTTTGGGTAGCCCGCTTTTGGCGGGCTATTTTATTTGGATGCATATGGCGTGTCCTCCGTAGCACTACGGTAAGGCTGCTGCAGGGTGCGCTGCGCTCCCGTGCTCCACTCCGTTCCGCACCAGGCCTTTCGCATCCTTCACGCGGCATTGAGGATCCAAAACAAATTACGATTCAATTCTTAGTTAATGAACAACTGAAAAACGCAACGTTTTACGCGTATTTCCACACTGTGCAACGCAAAGGTAAACGCCACTTTGGAGCGTTGACAAATCCACTGTAGATGTTGTATTTTCGGGAATAATAGTTGTGTTTACTTCCCTCCCATCAACACTCAATACATGAATATTAGCAGCTTCTGAAAATTGATTTTGCAACAACAAAACATGGCCATTCATGGTCATTGTCAGCAAGTCATTTTCCGTTTGGTTGATGGCAAGCGGATAACATACCGTTTGATTATTTTCGGAAAATTGCACTTGTCCGCAAACACTAAAACACGTAAGATGTATTGGAGAATTAGGCCCTATCAAAATGCCTCGTTTTGCATTTATAAATCCATTGGTGCTGCCTATTCCGCCAAAAATGGAAAAGGAGCCATAAATTCCATAGTTGTATAACCACTTTGTTCTCGTAATTCCGTACAAGGTTTCTTTAGAAAGCGAAATGGTGGCCGTTTTTGTTTCAGAGAATGAGAAAAGCAATTGTTCCGTTCCATTGATTTGTTCACAAAACCATACTGCCTTTTGCAGTGTATCATTTCGAAAATAACCAATTAGTGAATCGCTTGTTCTAGCTCCGGTAGCAGGATTGTAAAATGAATAGAGCAACGAAACCCAGTGCAATCCGTTGCTCGAGTCTATTGGTCCGGTTCGAATCAATTCTTCGGCTTCCACAATTGGATTCATCGAAACAATCACCCGTTGATGCCATTCGGCACAATGTTCAGGGATAGGCATAAAGGGCTCTGTTAAAACCGACTGATTGGCCACATAATAAGGGGTTCCGAGGTGTTTTACGCCATTCGAATAGTATATCAATGTTCGTAATGTATGACTATAATCTTGTGGCGTTCCTCCACTCCAAGATTCAGCGTGTGTATTGCCCAATCCTTTAGTGTATCTATAATCATCACCACTTTCAAAACACGAGATATCTATCGTATTTGACACTTGACCCAAAGTAGAATCGAGATATCCATAACGGTAATTGCATATTGCTTTAGCATTCGGAAAATTTAAAACAGTAACTGAACTATCGAGGTTGGTTATGGTTTCCGGAGCGATATTATTGTAATGAATGTAAAGCGTATCTAATCCGGGAGAGAATGTCTTTTGCGTTACAACGCTACGTGAATAATTGCTATATGGAATAGGGTTTCCGGTGGCTTGCCATTCGTTGTAATAATCGAAGGTATCGCCTACCGAAAAGGAGTAAATATCGCGGAGTGTAAGCGTATCGGATGCACCAAATGCATGTACAGATATCAACAAACAAATAGATAAGAATATTCGTTGCATAGCAGGGATTTTATTCAAGATATTAAAAGGAATACGTTAACAAAAAGCACAAGTTGGAAAATTACAATTGTATGACAATATAAAAGCCTCTAGAAGCTAGTGGTTCACCAACTTCATAAAACTTTTTATTCGAATTTAAGCAGTATGATTTCTCCTCGGTTCGTGTCTCACGAAACGAAATGTGAACTTAGTTTTGGATGGTCCGTGGTGACATGAATCAAGGGAATAAACAACCGGATTACAACTCCTGAATCTTCAAATTTGAAATCCAAACACTGTCATACAATGAAACCATTTGAAAGTTTAAGGTTGTTTCTTCACCACTGATGAAAATGTAGGAATGGTCTGACCAATCATTGAAATGATAGGCACCCGGAGTAGACCAATAATAATGTTCACCATACCATTTCGGCATTAAATATGCAGCAAAACTAAAGCCAGGGTTATTCACAGCATCCGGACAGCCTTGTATTTTGGCATCACAACTGATTTTATACGAAGTGTTTTTTTTGATATTCTTGATTACCGTATTTAATAGAATTCCCGGAGGGTTGGCAACACTGCAATCGTGCGGATTAGCCAATAAAAGACAGTTCTTCCCGTTATAAAAATTGGGTAAAACGGTGTAATCGGCTGTAGCAGGTTTGGATATTGTCCATTTATCGCTTAAACAACTCAGCGTAAGCGAATCGCCACAAAACATCTCGGCAGCAGGAAGAATTGGTGTAGTAGTTTTTTTTGTACAAGACGATGCAACAAACAAAGCAAAAAATAGAAGATAAAATGGAGCTGATTTCATAACTGAGAGTATGGGGTTAAAAATTTGTTAGTATAAAACTAGTGAACTTTTTTAAAATGAAAATTATTAAATAGAGGCAAATGCATAATAAATAGCATTAAATGTATTGTATGTAATCCTGAAAAATCAAATCAATACTCATCATTCGCCTCGGTTTAGGTCTTCCAGAAATGAAATACGAACCACAGCACATTTATAAATGTAGCAATACTCGCGTGAGGGGTTGCAGCGGAAATCCTGCGCCAATTCTTATGGGCGCAGATTGCAGCGAAAAACCCGGTGACGATTCTTAGCGGCACACGCCCAAATGATTTTTAGTTATTCCACAAAAACCACAAAAGATTCCACAAAGGTTCGCAAAGTTTAATCGTGCGTTAGCCTCTAGCCGCTAGAAACTCTCTATGCTAAACAAAACAACAATGAAGAGTTAAACACATAGACACATAGTTTGCTTACGCCTAAACGAGTCCGTGTTAAGTCCACAGATGGATAAACCTTCGGTTTATCGCTATGTTTCCTAATTTTCGTAAAAGTACTCCGGCTATGTGCCTATGTTTCTATGTGTTTAATCCTAAATCTTCAGTTTTCGCTTTTTTGAATAAACCGCAAAGTCGCGCGCAAGCCTCTAGCCGCTAGAAGCTAGTAGCTAGAGGCTAAAACTCCCTCCCAGTTCTTAATTTCTCCGCTTTGTTTATATTTGGGCATTATGGAAACAAAGGCGATGACCAAAAGAAACGAAGAAGTGAATTTCGATGATTTCAAAGCTGAGGTTTTGAACGATTATAAAACGGCTGTGCTGTCGCGCGAAATGAGTTTGGCGGGGCGAAAAGAGGTGCTGACCGGCAAAGCTAAATTTGGGATTTTTGGCGATGGAAAAGAATTAGCGCAGATAGCGCTGTCGAAAGCCTTCGAAAAAGGCGACTGGCGCTCCGGCTACTACCGCGATCAAACGTGGATGCTGGCGTTGGGCGAACTCACCGTAGAACAATTTTTCTCGCAACTCTACGCCAATCCCGATCAAGAATTAGATCCTTTTTCGGCAGGCCGACAAATGAACGCACACTTTGCCACCCGCTTGCAAGATAAAAACGGACAATGGCTCAACCATACTGAATTATACAACTCTACGGCCGATGCATCGCCAACGGCTTGTCAGATGCCGCGCTCATTGGGTGTGGCCCTTGCATCGAAGATGTATCGCCACAATCCATCGCTCCAAAACATGGATGGCTTCTCGAATGCAGGTAACGAAGTGTCGTTTGTGTCGATTGGTGACGCCTCTACCAGCGAAGGGCATTTCTGGGAAACCGTGAACGCAGCCGGTGTGTTGCAAGTGCCGCTGGCCATTTCGGTGTGGGACGATGGTTACGGCATTTCCGTACCGAAGAAATACCAAACGACTAAAAGTTCTATTTCCGAAGCTTTGCTAGGCTTTCAGGCCAATGGCGAAGATTCGGGTATCGATATTTATGTGTGCGAAGGTTGGAACTACGGGAAATTGGTGAAAACCTATATGGAAGGAGTAGCGAAAATCCGTAAAACCCACCGTCCGGCTTTGTTCCACATCACCGAAGTAACACAGCCGCAAGGTCACTCTACATCGGGTTCGCACGAGCGCTACAAAGATGAAATCCGCTTGGCCTTCGAGAAAAATTTCGATTGCCTGGTGAAATTCAAAGAGTGGATTTTGAGCAACGATTTAGCTACCGTTGAAGATTTACTAGCACTCGAAGCCGATGCCAAAGCACAAGTGAACGAAGAGAAAAAAGACGCGTGGCGTAAATTTGCCGAGCCCATCAAAAACGAAATTGCCCAGGCAGTAGACTATCTGCGGGCTGTAGGCAATGCGTTGGGCGATACTTCGTTCACCGATCATGTGGCGACTAACTTGCAATCGACCATCGATCCTATTCGCAAAGACATTCTGAAAGCCTGCAAAAAAGTGTTGGTGCAGTACAAAGGCGTTGCAGACGAATCGTTGAACCAACTCCGCTCCTACACTGCCGCTTTTCAACAACAATATCAAGATACGTACAGTTCGCATTTACACAGCGAAGGTCCACAAAACGCTTTGTTGGTGACGGAAGTGAAGCCTGAGTTCACGGCCGATTCGAAAATTTTGAACGGCTACGAAATCTTGAACACCACCTTCGAAAGTGTGTTTAATCGCTACGATAATGTGGTGGCATTTGGCGAAGACTTAGGTAGGATTGGCGATGTGAACCAAGGCTTTGCCGGCTTACAAGAAAAGTTTGGTGTAGAACGTATTTTCGATACGGGCATCCGCGAGGCCACTATCATCGGACAAGGCTACGGTCTTTCCCTGCGCGGCATTCGCCCGATTACCGAAATTCAATATCTCGATTATTTGCTCTATGCCCTTCAACCGTTGAGCGATGATGTGGCCACGCTACACTACCGCACCAAAGGCATTCAAAAAGCGCCAATGATTGTGCGTACGCGCGGTCACCGCCTCGAAGGCATTTGGCACACGGGCTCTCCGCTGGGTATGATTATTAACGCCCTGCGTGGTATGTATGTGTGTGTACCGCGCAACATGGTGCAAGCTGCGGGTATGTATAACACTTTGTTGCAATCCGATGAACCGGCTTTGGTGATTGAGTGCTTGAACGGCTACCGCTTGAAAGAAAAATTACCAAACAACTACGATACCTTCACCGTGCCACTGGGCGTGCCTGAAGTGATTCGCGAAGGCTCCGATGTCACTATTGTAAGCTACGGTTCTACCTTGCGCATTGCCGAAGAGGCCATCGAAACCCTTGCCGAAATTGGCATTTCGGTGGAGTTGATAGACGTGCAAACTTTGTTGCCGTTCGACATACACGGACGTATTGCCGACAGTATCAAAAAAACCAACCGCGTTATTTTCTTAGACGAAGATGTGCCTGGCGGGGCTTCTGCGTATATGTTCCAGCAGGTGTTCGAAAAGCAAAACATCTTCCAATTTTTAGATGCGGCTCCGGTCACTTTATCGGCTAAAGCACACCGCGCTTCCTTTGGCAGCGATGGCGATTATTTCAGCAAACCCAATGCCGAAGACATTTTCGAGGCGGTGTACAAATTGATGAACGAAGTCGACCCGAGCGAATATCCGAGCATCTAGAGGGGAGATTTTAGATTTTTTGATTTAGGATTTAAGATTTTTGAATCCGTCATTTCGAACGAAGAGAGAAATCTCGTGTTTCTTAAAATGTCTTATAACTGGAGAAGCAATTTGTGTTAATACCTTTAACACATAGGCACATAGTTAGGAGGCTTACGCATAACTTCAAGAACACAGAGCGTGCGAACCTTTTGTTCTTGCACTAGTTTAGGAATTTCTCTTTCTTGAAAATTGCTTTTTGAAATTTGAAAATTACATAAAGTTTTGGCGTGTAACCGCGCTGTCCGTTCCAATCTTTTCTTCGTTCCTCACAAAAGGATTTCCACTGCCATCACGCACGCGGCATTGCGGTTGACTTGGACATTTGTAATAAAAGCTGCTTGTGAAAAATATACTCTACTTCCTATACTCCACCTCATACACCTCCTCGTACGTTTCACTTTTGAAGTGCAAGGTGTATTTCCCTTCTTTGAACTCCGCCAGATTAACGTCTTTAGCATACCGAGTAGATACAGCAAGTGAAAACGATTTGATAGTAACGTTTTGACTATCTACAATTGAAAACTGAACAGTATCTGATGCAGTTCCATTGTAGGAAATAAAAAGAGATTCGTTCTGCGGATATTGAGGAACACTAAAATGAAGCAAAGGATGCGCAACGTTGTTGATTGTGCCTAATTTCACTTCATAGATGTTGCCATCATAAGGGCAATTCTTCTCATCGGTAAGCCATAAAGTGCTGTCATCTTTAAATGCAATAGCCTCCAACTGACTTGAAGGCAATGAAAAATGCACCGCCTTCTCTTTATCGAATATACCCTTGTTGCTAAACGGAATTAAATACACAGATGCGCTGCTGACCAAAGCAACTGTATTCTTACTAGGGTTTATATCAGCACTTGTAACCCAGCCGCCACAGAAAAAACTATCGACAAGCGTTGCGGTGTAGTTCCCGGCTACATCAGGTAATGTATAGATTTTAGTGTACAAACTCTTCCCTCTGTTTTTGGAAAACAGATACAGTTTATGCTTGTACCAAAAGAAAGCTTCACAGTCGAAATTCTTTTCACTGCGCTGTGGTGGAAAATCCAATTGATCGGGATAATGAAAGGTGATCACTTCGCCCTCAACACTATCCTTGGCATAGAGTTGATTGGCTTTGATTTTATAAATCGATAAATTCTTTCTGTCGTTACTGTTGTTGCCAATATCGGCTACATAAATGAATTTATCTTGTTGCATAGCGAGTTCTTCAATATCAATGCCCAATGCATTTTTAATGTATACTTGGCGTAACAACTCTCCATTGCAATTCACTTGGTATAGCACCGGTTTATCGCCACTGTCGTTATTCGTCCAAATGGTATTATGCTTGCCTACAACTACGCCTGAACTTTCGTTGCACACTTTGGGTAACGAACAAATTTTCGTTAAAGGAACTTGAGCCGAAAGGCTCACAGCAAAAACACCAAACAAAATAGAATAAACACTTTTCATGTTCGAATTTAAAATAAAACATTGAACTGTTGTTGAGGCTTGTACCGAAGCAATACAAAGAGAATAATACCGAAAAGTGGAGACGCAGCCACGCACTATCCAAAAATAAAAGACATCTCCATGATAATAATGCTACCTTGTAGGTCGGAAATTCTTCCACCACTCTGCCGCAGTTAGCGGAATTCAACTAAACACATCATGGACAAAAGCGATATAGAAAAAGAAAAAGCATATATAACGGTAGAAATTATTGAGTACGTGCCTAATGCAGTGGTGATTAAAACCATTATGAAAAAATCGACCGGGAATATTAGTGTAATGTCGGTAGATAGTGGCGAAGGACTCAATGAAAAAACATCTCCATTCGATACCTTTGCACAAGTAATAGACGGCAAAGCAGAACTGGTGATTAACGGCAAACCCAATATGTTACTCACCGGCCAATCCATTATTATTCCGGCTCATGCACCCAACCATATCACCCCCGATGGGCGGTTTAAAATGATTCTTACCGTTATTAAAAGCGGATATGATGAGGTGGCGGCTCAGCTATAAATACGATAAGGGGCATTAAAGATTTAAAATTTAGGATTTAAGATTTTTGAAGTATGCATTCTCATGCTTGCTAATCAACCGCATAAAAAAAGGGCTATCTAAAAAGACAACCCAAAAACGGAAATAGGACCTGTCCTATCATCCGGTGCAAATGTAATGATTTATGAAACACTCCAATACTATTTAATGTGCGGAAAGCTGTTGTATTCTAGCGGGCTGGTCTTGTATTACAAAGTATGCTTGTTGTTGTTACAAGTATGGGAGGTGTATTTCTAAATACGCTTGTTGTAATTCCAAGTATGCGAGTTGTATTTGAAAGTATACTAGTTGTGCCTCAAAGTGTGCGTGTTGTATTTCCAAATACGCTTATTGTACTTTCAAGTATGACTGTTGTATTTTAAAATATACTTGTTGTATCTCAAAGTATGCTTGTTGTATTTCCAAATACACTTGTTGTATTTCAAAGTATGCTTGTTGTAATTTCAAGCATGGCTTTAGTATTCGAGGAGTGGATATTTAAAACAGTACAATAGGCATAAAAAAAGGGCTATCTGTTAAGACAACACAAAAACGGTGGCAGGACGTATCCCAGCCTCACAATACAAAATTATAAATATTAATTGAGCTGAACAATTATATGGCAAGTTTAGCTGAATCTTTCCACAGGTAATGCGGCATCGGTTCTTTCAACTCCCAATTGATACTCATTGGTTTTGAGCCATAATAGTCTTTCAGTTCACCTTCACCAATAAATACATAACCCATTGTATTTCCGTACTCATCATTAGCTTTTTCACGAACGAACAATAAAATGATTTTACGATTTTCCTTATGGTGAATATATGACAACCCCTTGCCCTTATCAGGCCTTGATGAATTCTGGCTCTGCCAATGAAAAAGTAATTCATTCACCGCATAATCATCATACATTGTAGTAGGCGAAAACTTTTCCTCTGATTTTATTAAATTAATAAAGAGCAACTCTGTATTCAAATCCTGATTTTCTGCTACTCCTTCCCTACTTGGTGATTTGCGTTCAAATGTGCTGAGTTTAAATGCGGCTAGTATTTGGTCTCTAGTATAACGAGCATGTAATTTCAAAGGCTGTTGATAGGGCAATACAATATCCAATTCTTTGAAATCAATTTGGTCTATTAAGTAGGTTAGTACTTCTATAATTTCTTCAACAAGCACTTTGCATTTCCCTATTTCTTGAATACTTTCCTCTAATGAATTGAATGCAGAGGCTTTTTGCCAAACATCATAATGAAGCATTAAAAGCATAGCTTTCTCTTCCTCATTAAAATCTGACAATTTAACATTGAATCCCCTAGTAGCTATTCGGAGAATGAAGCTAAAATAGCTTAACGAATTTGTTGAAAGCCATTTATTACTTATTGCGGAAACAATATTTTTCTCATTTGCAGAATCAAAATCATCAATTACTTCTGCATAATGGCAAAGACGCTTCCATCCATCTTTTTTATAAATAGAATGTAATGGAATATTATAAAATGTAACAAAGTTTTTCAATGTTAATGGCAACAATGAATCTCTGTGAAAACTCCTAATACGCTGAATAATTTGATTTCTATTTAAAGAAGTAGCATTTATAATATTGTTCAAAATACTCTCCTTTGCTTTCTTTTCTAAAACAATTGAACAGCCAAGTGGTAAGTGAGGGAAATTATCTTCAATCTCATCACGAACAGTTGTTGTAGTCTTACCAATTAAAGCTCTGAACTTATTTTCAAAATTATATTCCGGCCTTGAGTTACCAACGAAATCTAATACAGTTAAACAATCTTTACCTTCTGACAATCTTAATCCCCTTCCTAATTGTTGTAAAAACACGGTTAAGCTTTCTGTTGGTCGTAAAAAGAGAACAGTATCTATCTCTGGAATATCAACGCCTTCATTAAAAATATCAACTACAAATAAATAATTGATGTCCTTGTCAATGAGTTTCTTTCTAATTGAATCCCTTTCTTTATTATTCTCGCTTGTTAAAAAACCTGCTTTAAACCCAGCTAATGAGAATTTTCCAGCCATGAACTTAGCATGTTCAATAGTTACACAAAAACCTAATGCACGGACATCAGTGCAATCCTTCGTATACTTATCAAGATTAGTGATAATCTCACTTACACGCCTATCATTTGATGTATATAAATTGGAAAGTTCACTTGCAACATATCTTCCCTTTTCCCAGCTAACTTGAGATAAGTCTATACTGTCTGTTATTCCAAAATATTGGAAAGGACACAGTAGCTTTTTGTTTAAAGCCTCGGGCAATCTGATTTCAGCCGCAATTCTATTACAATAATCACCTAAAATATCACCACCATCCATTCGTTCTGGAGTAGCTGTCAATCCTAGTAAAACTTTCGGATTGAAATAATTCAAAATGCCTCGATAACTATTGGCTGCTTGATGGTGGCTTTCATCAATGATTATAAAATCGAAATATTCAGGACTTAATGCCAACTCTTTAAACTGATTATTGACCGTTTGAATTGATGCGAAAACATATTCCTTATTGTTTGGAACCATTCCATCAACCCACAACTCACCAAAATTGTTATCCTTCAATACACCTTGAAAAGTAGATAAAGATTGTGTTAGAATCTCTTTCCGGTGGGCAAGAAACAACAACTTTGCCGACTTATTTTCTTGCTTAAATCGTTTGTAGTCAAATGCAGAAATAACAGTTTTCCCAGTACCAGTTGCAGCGACTAATAAATTACGAAACCGACTGTGAACAGTACGTTCCACTTCTAACTTTTCAAGTATTTCACTCTGATATGGATATGGTTTAATATCGAAATAAGCCGTATTATTTACGTACTCTTTTGAAAACCTACCTTGTTTTAACGCATCAGTTAATTTTTCTTTATGTATTCGATCATCAAACAATTCAAAATCTTCGCTTTGCCAATAGGCATCAAACGTTTTTTGAAATTTATCAATGATATGACTTACTTCTTTGGTTGTAATTTTCAAATTCCACTCTAGACCATCTGTTAAAGCTGAACGTGAAAAATTTGAAGAACCAATATAACCTGTGTGAAATCCAGAATTCCGATAAAACAAATAAGCTTTTGCATGTAATCTTTCATTTCCAGTATTGTATGAGATCTTCACTTCTGTATTTTCCAATTTTGAAAGTAACTGAATAGCTTTGTAATCAGAGGCGCCCATATAGGTTGTTGTAATTACTCTTAACTTCCCACCACGTTTCGTAAATTCTCGAAGTTCTCTTTCCAGAATAATTATTCCTTTAAACTTTATAAAGGATACAAGTAAATCAATCCTGTCAGAAGACAATATCTCTTTCTTCAACTCGCTTTCTAAAGACAAACCCGCATTACCACCAGTGAATAGCTCACTATGTGTTAATCTAGTGTATGGTGTTATCTCTTTAAGATGAAGATCTAAATCTGAAAAATGAGCATCAACCTTCGTAAAAACTGCTTTTAAAATTCTTCCTTCTGCTTCAATCAAATCATCTTCAAATTCTTCCTTATTTAGTTCCTCTTTTAGAACTCGAATAATTTTATTGGCTATTTCGATTTGATGCTCTACTTGATTTTCTCCACTAACAATTGAAAAAGCCTGCTGGATAGTCTTCGACAAATGTTGCGACAAAATAGATGATGCCTCTGCTTTGTCAATTGCGATTTCCTTAATGTAGTAATTATTCCGTTCAAGCTCATTCAATTTTGATGAAATAAGCTTTGTAACTAATGCTTCGTATATACCCTGATTCATATCGCTAAAAATTCTCTAACAATTGGCAAATCTGCCTCAGCCCAATCTAAGGTCAATAAATCTTGTTTCTCCATCCATTTATAATCTTTGTGCTCAGTAAGTAGAATGTCTCCAGAATTATATTTAGCTATGAAAGGAATCAATTTAATCTTCACATCTTCATAATCATGGATATTTTCAGACAACTTGCTCAGAATAGATATCTCAATATTCAATTCTTCCATAATTTCTCTTTTTATACAATCACTTTCGCTTTCGTGAAGTTCAAGTTTCCCACCAGGGAATTCCCACTTTAAAGGCAATTTCATTTTCTCACTACGTTGAGTTGCAAGAATTTTATCGTCCTTTAAAACAATTGCGCAGATAACATTTATCATTAACCGTGAAGATTTGAGGTGACCATATTAGTTACAGTATGAATAAAACTAATTCTTTATTTGAATAATTCTAATCAGGAAAATCAATAAATTAAGTATATTGATTTGTTTACACAGAGTACTTCATTCATTAAAGTGACGATAAAATTCACTAAGAAATCTCTACCTTAACCCCATAAACCAACGCCCCTCCACCCATGGCCAAATACAAATTCGGATTTATCAAACGCTCCGCTGAGGAGGTGGCCAAAGAAGAAGCGGAAACAGACCGCAGATTAGCCTATTGGGAAAACGAGGTCAAGAAAAGTAAGTACTATAACAAAGAAAAATTCGAGCGTTCAGAAAGGATTGCAAAATGGGTGTTGCTGGCTATCCTTTTCGCACTTTTTTACATAGGTATTAAAGGACATAAATGATTTTTTTTGCTTTTAGCCAATAGCTACTGGAAGCTAGAGATTTGTAGCAACTTTAGATAAACAATAAGTCTTATTGTAACTTAAACATTATCGGCAAAACAAAATGCGATCGAACTGGCTGATTATTCTCTCGAGCCGGCTCAAATCTTGGTAATAACTTTATTACACGAATAGCCTCATTATCTAATCCTTCAGCCACTTGATGTTTCACTTCAAAATGCGATGGAACACCATTCTTTTCTACAACAAATTGTATAACAACTTTTCCTTGAATATCATTGTCGCGCTCCTCAGCAGGGTATTCCAAATTCATTTGTATGTGCATGAACAACTTTTGTTCGCCTCCGGGAAATTGGGCATTCACCGAAGGGGCTTCATATATCTTTTCAGTAGTATCTATTCCCTGTAACAAGTATTGTTCATAGTTAAACGAAGTACCTAAGATAACTTGAGCAATTTTTTGCTTAACCGTTGCAGATAATACCGGTATATATTTCGAACCTTTTCGAATTTCAATGGTCAGAAATCTATTCAATATCCTTTCGTTGTTATTAGTGAAATATCGTAATATTCCATAGTATCTATATCGGAGTGAATCATTGGCTTTAAGTTGTTCAATAGTTTCGAGAACTTTACTATCGTCAATGGGTTTACTATCGTAAAAACAATACTCCAACAAAGATCTGTTTACTTTTCTATAATACTTAGCTGGATTCTTAGTTACCAGCATTAACTGGTTAAAATATTCTGTTTCTTCTGTACTAATGGTTTGCGCATTTGAGATTCCCGCATAAGCTATAGTAAACAATAGGGCGAATAGTCTAATCATAGAGGTTAATTTAGAACTTGAAAGTATGAAACGTATACAAACAACCAAATTATACCTCGATGAACCACGAGTTCATCCCACTGTGAACTTTGACAATAGAGCTTTATCGCTTTGCTATGTAACTATTGTGTGTAAGTGTTTAAGCTTATAATTGAGAATTCTTAAGTGGTTCGGAGATTCAACTACAATAGAAAAAATCAACCGCATAAAAAAAGGGCTATCTGTTAAGACAACCCAACCCGGTGGAAGGACGTATCCAACCCTCACGCTGTAAATGTAATGATTTGTTTTTATTTAAAACAACAAATGCTCGCCTTCCACCATCACCGCCTTCAGATGTTGAGCATGCGCTAGTGTAGCATATTTATTGTAATCCGCAGAATAGTCTAGCCACGCTCCCACTTCATTCGACTTCAACATCAAAGGCATACGCTTTTTGATGTTGTGTATTTCTTCCATTAACGCATTTGCGGTTGTTGTAACAATGCTAAAGGTTTGTATCACCTCGCCTGTTGCTTTGTTCGTCCAATCCGACCATAAACCACCAAAGGCAAACAACTCTTCACCTTCCATCGAAATCTCAAACTTCTGTTTCGATTTTCCTTTGCTGTCTAACCACTTCCACTCATAAAACGAAGTAGCCGGAATCACACAACGCTTATGCTTTGTAGATTCCCGAAACGATGGTTTCTCTTCCACCGTTTCTATTTTGGCATTTAAACACATGGCTGCCATTTCGTTGGCTTGTTGGGTATCTTTTACCCAATTCGGAATTAAACCCCATTGCAATGCGGAAATCGAATGAGGATCTTCATTCGTAATCACAGGCATTACAGGACGTGAAAATCCATTGGCATAAGCAGGTAGTGCTTTCCATTGTCGATTGAACGTAACCTTAAATGTCGACTCAATTTTAGGTGCCTCCGCTGTGTTTTTATAATGATAGCACATCGTATTAACTAAGCTTTTCGTTCTCCAATCTGCTGTCGCCACATGGCATAATACAAGCCTTTCAAATCCAGCAAATCTTGGTGTTTGCCTTGCTCAATAATCTTTCCTTTCTCCAACACATAAATGGTATCGGCATGCATAATAGTTGACAAACGGTGCGCAATCATAATGGTAATGCGGTCTTCACGTGCCGAGACATTACGGATGGTTTGTGTAATCTCATCTTCCGTAATCGAATCCAATGCCGATGTGGCTTCATCAAAAATCAATAAATCGGGGTTGCGCAACAACGAACGAGCAATGGATAAACGCTGTTTTTCTCCACCCGATACTTTCATACCGCCTTCGCCAATTACGGTGTCTAATCCTTTATCGGAACGCGCCAAAAGCTTGGTACACGAAGCCTTTTGCAACACATCCATCAATTGTGCTTCAGTAGCAGTGGGGTTCACAAACAACAAATTCTCGCGAATGGTACCCGCAAACAACTGCGTATCTTGCGACACCAATCCAATCTTCGCGCGCTGCTCGTTGAAATCCATATCGTTGATATTATGTCCGTTGATAGTTATTTGCCCTTCGCTCGGCTTATATAACCCCACCAATAATTTGACCAAAGTTGTTTTCCCGGAACCCGATGGACCAACAAAAGCAATGGTTTCACCCTTTTTAATGGTAAAGGAAATCTGTTCTACGGCATTTGTTTTCGCACTTCGGTGGGCAAACTGTACATGTTCAAAAGCAATGGTATCCATACTTTCCAGCGATACCGGATGCAAAGGTATTGCTTCCACCGCCTTCGACATCAATGTTCTAAAGTTATTCAACGATGCCTCGGCTTCACGATAACTCAAAATCACATTGCCCATTTCTTGCAACGGATTGAAAATAAAAAACGAGTACATCTGCAACGTAGTCAACTGCCCCAATGTTAAGTATTCCTTGAAAATCAAATAGAGCAACACAAACAGAATCCCTTGTCGGAGCATATTCACCATAGTGCCCTGTATAAACGCAATAGCGCGAATACTTTTCACCTTCTGCAATTCTAACTCCAAAATTTTGTTGGTAGAACTGTTCAAACGCTCTACTTCTTGATTGATTAAGCCTAAGCTTTTAATTAATTCGATGTTGCGCAAACTCTCGGTAGTTGCACCGGCTAGGATGTTGGTCTTCGCAACAATAACCGTTTGCACGGCTTTGATACGCTCTGAAAGTACTTTAATCACCGCAAACAAAGAGAAGCAGGCCACAAAGTAAATCAACGATAACGGGCCATACACCGAAAACGAATACACCAACACAAACACAATGCCAACAATGCCAAAAAAGAAAACATTCAAAAAGCTGGTCATGAATTTCTCGGTATCGGTGCGCACGCGCTGTAAAATATTCAACGTTGAACCACTGCGCTGATCTTCAAATTCTTGAAACGGCAGTTGCAGTGAGTGGCGTAAACCATCGGTGTACACATCGGCCCCAAATTTTAAAATGACTTTGCTTAAGAAATAATCTTGAAAGGCTTTCGCCACACGGCTTATCATCGCAACAGTTACCGCTAAGCCAATCCATTTCAATATACTGAAAAGGTAATCTTGCGCATTGTGTAATTCTTTATGTCGTGTTGCCAAATCAATCAACTTTCCATAACAAAAAGGATCGAGGAGCGAAAAAAGCTGATTCACTACTGCCAAAAAGAAGGTGATGAACACCCAATTTCGGTAGCGCTTCAAATAGTCTAATAATATCTTCATTGCCGTAAATTGAGTGCAAAACTAATCGCATTCCCCTGCTTTCCAACTGCATAATAAATCAGGGATTGTATTATGTTTGAAGCATGGAGACACGAAACCCGAAATGGAGAGAATACACGCAGTTCAAGATGGACAAGAATAAATTCATGAAGCACATTGGCTTCGAATTCACCGATATTCTGCCCGGAAAAACCATAGGTAAACTCGAATTTCAGGAATTCCACGAGCAGCAAAATGGCAATTTGCATGGGGGAATGACGTCCACCATCTTGGATATGGTTTGCGGTTTTGCGGCTTATACTTTGGTGGAGCAAGACCAGCAGGTGTTTACTGTAGAATCGAAAATAAATTATTACAACCGCGGTATGGGTAAAGAATATTTTGCCGAAGGACGCGTTGATAAGGCGGGAAAGCGTTTTCATTTTTGCGAAGGAGAATTATTCTACTTCGAAGGCGATAAAAAAATAACAGTAGCGAAATGTACTACCACCATGGCGGTATTATAATTGTAACATGTCGAGATTAAAAGGAACATATAAAGAGATTATTGATATTGCGTTGCCGCTAATGTTAGGCAACATGGCTTGGGCATTGATTGGCATTACCGATCAAGCATTCATGGGGCATTTCGGTAAAACGGAAGAGGCTGCTATTGGTCCGGTGAGTATTTTCTATTCGATCTTATTCATGGTGGGCTTTGGGTACACGCGTGGCATTCAAATTATGATTGCCCGAAGTTGTGGCGAAGGCGATAAAAAACAAGTGGGTAAAATTTTCGACAACACGCTGTATGTCGTGGCAATTACGTCCATCGTGTTAAGTGTACTTATCTTTTTAGTAAAAGGCTTTTTCTTGAATTTATTGTTGCACGACAAAAACATCATTCAGGCTTGCCAAGATTTCCTCGACTATCGTATTTGGGGCGTTCCGGCTAGTTTTGTGAGTTGTTTGTTTATTGCTTTTTATTCGGGCATCGGCAAAACAAAGCTCCTCTCCTTTTCTGTAGCCATGATGGCCATTGTGAACATTGCATTGAACTATGTTTTCGTTTTCGGCAAATTCGGTTTCCCTGAAATGGGTATCAAAGGCTCCGGATTGGCGTCCAGCATTGCCGAATGGGTGAGTTTAGTGATTTTGATTAGTGGGTTATTCATTCGGAAATACCACCACGAGTTTCATTTGTTTCATTCCAAACTCGAAGCGAAGTTGGTGTATATCATGACCAAAAAATCAACCCCATTAGTCCTTCAATCGTTGATTGCGAATGCAGGTTGGTTTGTGTTTTTCACCTTTGTTGAAAAATTGGGGCAAAATCAATTGGCATTATCGAACATCTTGCGTCAAATCATTATGTGGATTGGTATTCCGATATGGGCTTTGGGTTCTGTAACGAATACAGTTGTGAGTAACCTCACCGGACAAAAACGGTTGGATGAAGTATATCCTACATTGAAACGAATCAATTGGATTTCGTTTGGCGCAACATTCATTCAATGCGCGTTGTTGATTATTCTCCATATCCCAATTCTAAAGATTTTCACGGCCGATACAGTTATCTATAAAACTGCGCTTTACCCAATTTTAGTGGTGTGTATGGCATTGCTCATCATGTCTGTTTCAAATACATTTTTCAACGGATTGGTAAGTACTAGTGGCACACGCTATGCCTTATATATTGAAGGCTTATCGATGCTGCTGTATATGTTTTATGTGTATTTCTTATTCCACTTACCTAATCTTACCCTTTCATTAGCCTGGACAACCGAATGGATTTATTGGTCGGTGATTTTGTTGGCCGCCTTTTGGAAACTCAAACAAACTAAAATCATTCAATAAAAGAATATGGAATCGATTATCAATTACAACCACGTAAACATCGACATCAACGGCTCTACGGTTATTGCCGATGCATCATTCACATTGAACAAAGGTGAATTTATTTATTTGGTAGGAAAAACAGGAAGCGGAAAATCTTCGCTTATTAAATCGTTATATGGTGCACATCGCATCAGCACAGGCGTTGCCACCGTTTGCGATTATAATTTAAGTGAGCTTAAAGCAGCCGAAATTCCCTATTTGCGCAGAAAGATTGGTATTGTATTTCAAGATTTTCAACTTTTGCCCGATCAAAGTGTTTTACAAAATTTATGGCTAGTACTGAAAGCCACCGGATGGGAAAAAGAAGCGGCAGAAAAACGCATCGATGAAGTGTTGAATGAGGTGGGATTGGGTCATATCAAAGCCAAACACCCAATGCAACTTTCGGGTGGCGAACAACAACGTGTGGTGATTGCTCGTGCTTTGCTCAACAATCCGCCACTTATACTTGCCGATGAACCAACAGGAAACCTAGATCCTGAAACTTCGAACGAGGTGATGCAACTTCTACTCAAAATCAACCGCGAGCACAACACCGCTATTTTGATGGCTACCCATAACTATCAATTGATTGAACGCTACCCGGCTCGTATTTTGAAATGCGAAAGCAATCAACTTACTGAAGAGAAGGGCTTGATGTTCAAGTAATTTATCCACATCAAGCAACTTTTCAGGCGCCATTTCGCTCCTTACTTAAGTAACGGAGTATAATTTACATGTGTTAAATTCTGCATTTGACCGAAAAAAATGAACAAATGCAGTAAGACGACTGTTTTATGCCATTTTTTTTCGATACATTTAGTCAACTTAGTTTCACTATATACCTATTAACCACCTATGAAACGTATTTTACATTTGTTTTTCATCTTGTTCACGCTGACGTTCTCTCTATCAGTGAATGCGCAATCCACCAAAGGGAAAGATTTTTGGTTCGGCTTTATGGATCAATTAGGCGCATCACCCGATTTGAAAGTGTATATCACTTCTGATGTAGCTACTTCCGGAACCATTTCTATCCCTAAACAAGGTTGGTCACAAAATTTCACCGTTGCACCGGGTGTTTCAACCGTAATAACAGTGCCTGTTGCACAGGGTTGGACGCAAGTGGACAATGCTATTATAGGGAAAGGAATTCACCTTTGGACAACGGAATGTGTAAACGTTTTTGCATTGAACTATTATGCTTACACAGCTGATGCAACTGTTGTACTGCCTAGTGACGCTATTGAGAACGATTATTATGTTCTAACAGGAAGTGAAAACTCAAATATCAACGGGGTAACTGAATTAATGGTGGTGGCGAAAGAGAATAGCACACAGGTAAATATCAGTCCAAGTGTAGCTGCAACCGGACATGGAGCAGGCACTACATATACTGTAACCCTTGATAGTGGGGATGTGTACCAAGTTAAAGCCAATGCCAACGATTTAACCGGCTCGCATGTGTGGGGTGCCAATGGTAAAGATTTTGCGGTATTTGCAGGGAATGTATGTACCAACTACGGTGGTTGCACAGCCTGCGATCACTTATTCGAAGAGATGTTCCCTGTTTCAGCTTGGGATACTGCCTATGTAACCGTCCCGCTCAAAACCAGAGCAAACGACTTAATCAAAGTCCTATCGAAAACTGCAGGTACACAAGTGTTTCGAAACGGAACACTGATTGCTACATTAAATGCAGGACAGTCGTTTCAATATAGTTCTTCCACTAGCGATTATATCAGAGCTACTAAACCAATAGCAATGGCCCAATTCAGTATTGGAGGTTCATGCGATGGGCAAAATGGCGACCCATTCTATATTGTACTGAGTCCATTAAGTCGGAGCTTACGATCGATAACGTTCAACGCCTTTCAATCGGCCGTTATCACCAATTATTACCTAAACATCACTGTCAAAACATCCTGTTTAAGTACGGTAACGCTCGATGGAGCCCTTGTGCCGGCTGCAAGTTTTACTACTGTAGCCTCGAATCCGGCCTATTCCACAGCTCAATTAGATATAACCCAAGGAGACCATACTGTTTCTAGTCCTTGTGGAATTGTGGCTACCGTTTATGGTTACGGAAGTTTCGAATCGTATGGCTATTCTGCAGGAAGTAATATCATCATACCTTATACCGTGAAATTCTCACCGGACACATCCATTTGTCCGGGACAATTGGTGCATTTCACTGCTAGTGGCGACACAACAGGATTATTGTACAAAGCTTGGAATTTTGGCGATGGAACACCACCAGTGATTGGTCAAGCGAATGCTTCGCACGTGTTCAACAATTTCGGAAAATTCACAGTACAATTTATTTTCGAACAACAAAGAGCTTGTAAACGCGATACCGTTACGGGTATTGTGGATGTTTCCGATTCGTTGGTGTTCATTGTTGGCGACACCTTTATCTGCCGAACGCAGCAAATACAACTCAAAGCACTTATTCCACCTAAATACGGATCCGGCACGGCAATATTATGGAATACAGGTCAAACTGATTCGGTGATACTGACCACACCAACAAAAGATTCAACTTATTCTGTACATGTAAATTATTTCGGTTGTTCCGGAGATAAACTCCATACCGTAAAAGTGCAAAACGATTCTGCCAAATTTACTGCAGGCGTAGTGTGTTTGGGCGATACTACTAAGTTCACTAATTTCTCGAAGGTGGATACCACTGATAAAAGTTACACCTGGGCATGGGACTTCGGGGATGGCAATACACTCAATACCGCATCGGCTGTGCATGTCTATACGAATGGTGGAACGTATAATGTAACGCTTACGTTCACCAATCCTCTAAAGGGATGTACGGAAACTAAAACCATTCCAATAACCGTTGACGCGAAACCAAATACCGCTTTTACCACTAGCACTGCTTGTTTAGGCGATAGTATTGTATTTACGAACGGAACAACGATTACTCCTGTTACTACATTAACGTACGATTGGGATTTTGGCGATGGGTCAACCCATTCGATAGCTACAAACCCGAAACATAAGTATGCGACTGCCGGAACATACACTGTTATTCTGAGGGCATCTACTCCATCTGGTTGCACCGACACGGCTATCAGAACTGTTACCGTGCTTAAACGCTTTCCGCCAAACTTTTCGGCACCTTCGGTCTGTATGCCCGACAGTGTGAATCTTACCAACTTAACCGATACCACCAACGGAGGCTATGGTATTACATGGAATTGGAAATTAGGCGATGGGAATACTACGTCCGCTTTCCAAGCTAAATACAGATATGTTACTGGTGGATCATATACAGTAACACTAACCGCTAACAGTGGGGGTTGTATCGATTCCATCAGAAAAACAGTTCGGGTTAACAATAAGCCGGTGGCTAATTTCAGTATCGCCAATGTATGTTCAGGAACAGCGGCACAAATTGTGAACAGCAGTTCTATAGCAAGCGGAACCTTAACTTACGATTATGATTTTGGAGATGGCACTGCGCATTCGAATTTAGCAGCTCCATCGCATGTTTATGCAACATCAGGCACTTACACTGTTTTCTTAACCCTAACTTCTGATTCAGGTTGTGTGGATACTGCATCAAGAACAGTGAGTATGTTTAAGCGTTATGCTGCGAACTTCACAGCTACTAAAGTATGTGAACAAGACAGTACCGTTTTCTTGAATACTACTGATACTACAGGTAATGTTGCACTAGCTTGGACATGGACGTATGGCGATGCATCTACATCTAATGTATATCAACAAAATCATTTGTATGCTACAGGAGGAAATTATGCTGTGAATCTGAAAGTGGTTTCTGCGCAAGGCTGTAGAGATTCTATTACTAAAAACATCCGCGTAAATTATCAACCACATGCGAACTTCACATTGAATACTATTTGCCAGAACGATACCTTGTTCGTGAATAACCTCAGTACTTTGGGTGGAGGTACTATGGCCTACAATTGGAATTTTGGGGATGGATTTTCAACTACGACAAATCCGGCCAAACATAAGTATTTGAACTTTGGAAATTATACTGTTTCTGTTACCCTTACTTCCGACTCAGGTTGTGTGGATACAATGAGTAGAGCGGTTCATGTAGGCAAGAACAATATATTAGCATTCAGCTCAACGCCTGTTTGCGAAGGCAATACAACTAGCTTCGTAAACACCACCGATTCAACTGGTTCGGGAGGAGTGAATTGGTTATGGAATTTCGGAGATAACGGAACCAATACATCTTATAGTACAACCCATACTTATACAGCGGGAGGAACTTATTCTGTGTTACTGAAAGCTACTACTGTTGATGGTTGTATCGATACTTTGCGCAAGAACGCTAGAGTGAATTATCAACCACATGCGAACTTCACATTGAATAATGTGTGTCAAAACGATACCTTATTCGTGAATAACCTCAGTACTTTGGGTGGAGGAACTATGGCATACAATTGGAATTTCGGTGATGGATTTTCAACTACTTCGAATCCTGCTAAACACAAGTATGTTAACTATGGCAACTACACTGTTTCAGTAACACTAACGTCTGATTCAGGTTGTGTGGATACAATGAGTAGAGGGGTTCATGTAGGCAAGAACAATATATTAGCATTCAGCTCAACGCCTGTTTGCGAAGGCAATACGACAAGCTTTGTCAACACCACCGATTCAACTGGTTCGGGAGGAGTGAATTGGTTATGGAATTTCGGAGATAACGGAACCAATACATCTTATAGTACAACCCATACTTATGCAGCGGGAGGAACTTATTCTGTGTTACTGAAAGCTACTACTGTTGATGGTTGTATCGATACTTTGCGCAAGAACGCTAGAGTGAATTATCAACCGCATGCGAATTTCACACTAAATACTATTTGTCAGAACGATACTTTGTTTGTCAACGACATAAGCACACTTGGCGGTGGCACTATGGCCTACAATTGGAATTTTGGCGATGGATTTTCAACTACAACAAATCCTGCCAAACACAAGTATTTGAACTTTGGCAACTACACTGTTTCGGTAACCCTTACGTCCGATTCAGGTTGTGTGGATACACTGAGTAGAGCAGTACATGTAGGTAAAAACAATTCACTTGCATTCAGCGCCACAACTGTTTGTGAAGGTAATGCAACTAGTTTCGTAAATACGACCGATTCAACCGGTTCAGGTGGAGTGAATTGGTTATGGAGTTTTGGTGACAATTCAACGAATACCGCTTATAGCACTACCCATACCTATACTCCGGGAGGAACTTATAATGTGCTTTTAACGGCTACAACTGTCGATGGTTGTATTGATACGCTTCGAAAAACAGCACAAGTGAATTACCAACCACATCCCGATTTTACCTTTACTGATGCTTGTATGGGTAATGCCAATAGCTTCACCAATAATACTTCGGTAAATGGTGGCAACTTCTCTAACAGTTGGACCTTTGGCGATGGTGCTACATCAACTGTTCTCTCGCCATCACATATCTATACATCTTTTGGATCCTTCTCCGTTTTGCTTGTAACTATTGCAGATTCGGGTTGTGTTGATAGTATTCGAAAAACAGTAAACGTATTTGAAGTTCCAATGGCCAATTACAGAGCAGATAGTGTTTGTTTGGGAGAAACTACAAACTTCCAAAACCAAACCAATACCGGTACATTTGTGGTGCAAAGTTGGAATTGGGATTTAGGAGACGGAACAATAGAGAATGCTATAAGTCCTAACCATGTATATGCAAATGCTGGAGTATATAACACATCTCTTATCGTTATAACCACTAATGGATGTAGCGATACAGTATCAAAATCGGTAAAAGTAAATGCATTACCGGATGTTACATCTGTAATTGTGGAAGAGCGTTGCTTCAATACAATGGATGGAAGTATTACCTTAACACCTAGCGCAGGACAAACACCATTCACCTATTATTGGAATAGTGTTGTAGGGACCAACTCTATAAACAATATAGGAGCAGGTCGTTATACCGTTATTTATCAGGATGCCAATGAATGTGTGGGTACACAAACATTTGATTTGAACCCGAAAAATGAAATATTCATAGAGGCAACTGCATTAGATGTAAAATGCTTCAACGAGCAAAATGGCTTTATTAATATTTTCGCATATGGGGGAGAATCCGGATTCAACTACTTATGGAATACAGGTGCAACCACTCCTACCCTAACCAATATTGCTGCAGGCATATACGATATCACTGTTACCGATGCTGCAGGGTGTTCGTTGGATACATCTATTACAGTGAATGAACCATTGCCACTGGTTTTGAATATTCTTCCACAAGACACACTTTATATTGGTAACACCACTCTTTTAGAAGTAAACTATGTAACCAACTACAATAATCCTTCCTTTACTTGGTCACCTTCTGTTGGTTTAAGTTGTAACGACTGTGAATCACCTACTGCTTCTCCTTTCAATACAACTACGTATGAAGTAACCATGACCGATAGCACCGGTTGCCAAGTGAGAGATCAAATTACGATTTATGTAAAGGCAAATCACCCATTATACGTTCCGAATGCATTTTCACCGAATGGAGATGGCAATAACGACTATTTCAATGCTTTCACAGCCAATTATAGAGATTTCAATATGCGCATTTTTAATCGTTGGGGCGAAAAAATATTTGAAACAACCATGCCGGGAGATAATACCAATTCGAATAGAACCGGTTGGGATGGAATTTTTAAAGCGAATGTACAGCAACCGGGCGTTTATGTATACGAAGTAGAGGTAATTTACCTCGATGGTTTTACCCAAACTAAAAATGGAAGTTTCACCCTAATTCGCTAAACAATAGAAAATATATACATTCATGCAAAATATAATAAAATGTACTTCTTAACGTTTAACGTCTTTATGTTGAATTAAATCAATATAGAATCATTGAAGATAAAAATTACATTTGCCTGTTTTAATTGAGCATGAATACATTTCAACAAACCATACGAGAATCCGTTTCTATTAGTGGAATTGGATTACATACAGGGCAAAATGTTACACTACGTTTCCTTCCGGCACCGGCCAATCACGGTATCAAGTTTCAACGTACCGATATAGCAGAGAAACCAATTATACCTGCCGATTGCGATTTAGTTACTACCGTAGAACGTGGAACAACCCTAGAAAAAAACGGAGTAAAAGTAGCTACCGTTGAACACTTGATGGCAGCTTTGTTTGGGCTGCAAATCGACAATGTGTTGGTAGAACTTGACGGACAAGAAGTTCCAATTTTGGATGGTAGTTCTAAGCCTTTCGTAGAACTTTTAGAAAAGAATATTACAGAACTCACCGAAGTAAGAGATGTATTTGAGCTAAGAACATCTGTACATTATGTAGATAAAGAAAACGGTGTAGAAATCCTTGCTCTACCGAGCGATCATTATCGTGTAACCACAATGATCGACTACAAATCGGAAATTTTAGGCCAACAACACGCATCATTAAATAATGTTGTTGATTTTAAGAACGAAATTGCAGCAGCGAGAACCTTTTGCTTCTTACATGAATTAGAAATGTTGTTTGAAGCCGGGTTAATTCGTGGTGGTGATTTAAACAATGCAATTGTTATTGTTGAGAAAACAATCTCTCCCGAGTTGAAACAAAAACTCCAAAAGATTTTCAATAAACCAGATATTGACGTAGTTAAAGAAGGTATACTCAATAACTTAAAGTTGAATTATGTGAACGAGCCTGCTCGACATAAGCTTTTGGATGTAATTGGTGACTTAGCATTGATTGGCATTCCGTTTAATGCCAATATCATCTCTACACGTCCCGGGCATAAATCGAACATTGAATTCGCTAAAAAACTAAAGGCACATATCCGTAAGGTAAAAATGAAAGATGCCGCCCCTTTTTACGACCCGAATATTCCACCTATTTATGATGTAGAACAAATTAAAAAATTACTCCCGCATCGTTATCCTTTTTTATTAATTGATAAAGTCATAAAAGTATCTGAAAAAGAGGTAGTTGGGGTAAAAAATGTTACTGCAAATGAGCATTTTTTTGAAGGTCATTTTCCTGGAAACCCTGTTATGCCGGGGGTTCTTCAAATTGAAGCCATGGCACAAACAGGAGGCGTGCTCATTTTATCGAACGTTCCTGACCCTGAAAATTACGATACCTACTTTTTGAAAATTGATAAAGCTAAATTCAAACAGAAAGTTGTACCGGGGGATACTATTATTTTCAAATTAGAATTGGTGGCACCCGTACGCAGAGGTTTAGTTGAAATGAAAGGATCGGCATTTGTAGGCGACAAGCTGGTGGCCGAAGCAGAATTAGTGGCACAAATAGTCAACAGAAAAAAATTATTAGAGGCTCAAACTGAAAAATAATGAATCAACCATTTTCATACATTCATCCATCGGCAAAACTGGCAGATACTGTAATTGTTGAACCGTTTGTGACCATTAGTAAAAATGTTGAAATTGGTGCAGGCACTTGGATAGGTCCGCATGTAACCATTATGGAAGGTGCTCGAATTGGGAAAAACTGTAAAATTTTCCCGGGCGCTGTAATATCAGCTGTACCTCAAGATTTAAAATATAAAGGGGAAGATTCAACAGTTGAAATTGGGAATAATGTCATCATTCGTGAATATGTAACCATCAACCGAGGAACGGCACATTCCATGAAAACAAGTATTGGCAATAACACGATGTTAATGGCCTATGTGCATATTGCACACGACTGTATGATTGGCGATAACTGTATTTTAGCAAACAATGTTAACCTGGCAGGACATATCACCATTGAAGATTACGCCATTCTAGGCGGAGCTTGTAATATTCAACAGTTTACTAAAATTGGGAAGTATGCCTTTTTATCGGGTGGAAGCCTTGTTAATAAAGATATTCCGCCATTTGTTAGAGCTGCCCGACATCCTACAGCATATGCCGGAGTCAATTCCATCGGATTGCGAAGAAAGGGATTCACAAACGAGCAAATCAATGCCATTCACGACATCTATCGAATACTGTATTTGAAAGGACTAAACACTTCAAATGCCCTGAAATTAATAGAGACAGAGATTCCTTCTAGTCCCGAAAAAGACGAAATTGTACCTTTTATTCGCGAATCTGTACGTGGAATTATGAAAGGATTTAATAGTAAATATGAAGATTGAGGTTGAAAATATCTCAAAACGATTCGGCCGACAAGCCATTATTAAGCAGTTCAACTACCATTTTCTGCCAAATGAAAATTATGTGATAACCGGAGCAAACGGCAGTGGAAAATCTACACTTCTCAAAATGCTATCCGGTTTTTTGTCATTCGACAGTGGCGATATTAGATACTCGAAAGATAATCAACCCATTAGCAGAGACAACTTCAACAACTTTGTTGCATATGCGGCTCCTTATATCCTCATTCCTGAAGATTTAACTATTATTGAAGCCATTCGTTTTCAAAGAAAATTTAAAACACTTTCTAAGTCAGATGCCGAAATTCTTGCTGCATTACAACTAGTTGCCGATAAAAAAATCACAGAATTATCGTCTGGTATGAAACAAAGACTGCATCTAGGATTAGCATTCTTTTCAGAAACCCCTGTCCTATTGCTAGACGAACCCACTTCTTTTTTCGACAAGGAATGGAAAAAACAATTCCAAGATTGGGTTACAGCAGCCCAGCAAAAAAGAACTATAATTCTTTGCTCCAACGATGAAGAAGAGTACGCTCAATTTGCCCAAAGAATAAGAATCACATAGATTTAATATGGATATAACAATGTGCATAAAAAAATCATTACAACGTAATGTTTTTTATGTTACATTTGGACTGCAAAAATTTTAAACGAAAACAATCATTTTAAAATGAGAAAACAATTACTCTTTTTATCGTTAGTTGGAGTGGTTTTATCTGTTTCGGCAGGTGAAAACAAAACACTAAGCAAACCGCTTAAGCCTGTTACTGCTCCGGTAAAGGTGCTGAATTATCATGCACCAAAAAGCAATTTATCGAATGCAAGTGCTGCTCGTTCGGGCCGTTCGCTTGTAAAGTTCACTATTGGTTCTTCAGGGAACTTAAATAGTGTATTGAACTCAAACTGTAATCAGTTAATGGCTGACGACAGTATTAACGCAGTAACTTTTATACATAGAAATGACCAAACTGCTGCTTGTTGTAATGCTCCGGGTAACAACGTAGGTCAATATCGTTTTGCTGTCTCTAAAGATGGTGGAACAAACTGGACAACAAATATTGGAGTGCTTAATCCATCTTCAAACGAATTAACGTTAAACGGACGTTACCCACAAGGAGGTATCTATAGACCAATGGGCGTTACAGTTGCTGATTCTGCTTACTTAGGATATGCAGGTACTTGGCATAATGGTAGCAACGGTTCATGGTATGGTGAATATCGTGGTGCTGCTCAATTATCTGGTAACCCTGCATCATTCCGCGAACATCCGGATACAGTTAATGGCGGAAAAGTACTTACAGGTAATTCATTTACTGTTGCCGGAGATAAATTCTTCAATATGAATGAAGAAAACTTAGGCGATTTTGCATCGTATTCAACTACTCCAGTAACTGCATTGATTTTGCAAAGAGGAGCATGGAACAATACAACAAAAAATGTAGATTGGACAGACACTAAAATCCCAATGAGTTTTGAAGCTCAAACAGATGGTAGTTCAATCTTGACAAACGATGTTATTGCTTTCGATCCAAGTGGTAAATATGGTTGGATAGTTGGTACAGGCGATATTACTCCGGCTGATAATGAATACAGACTTGCACCATTTTTCATGAAATCAACTGACTACGGAGCTACTTGGTCTTCACCTGTTCAATTAAACATTGACACATTTGCAGGATATCAAGTTCCACTTTTAACTGATCCAAACACCGGAGATACTGTTAAAACTACATTACGTGTAGCTGGAGCGATAGATGTTGTTGTTGATTATTTAGGGAATCCACACATTTTCAATATCGTTCACTTAGCACCATTAGATAACGATGCTTATGATACATACTACCCTTTCTACGGTTACAAATTGTATGATTTGACTATTGGTGCTGACCAATGCCAAAGCGGTTGGATTGCTAACTTCTTGAAAGACATTTATGCTACTTCAAGTCAATTTGCAATTGTTGATGATGCCAATGCTGCATATACTGACAATAACCGTTTACAAGCGTCTAGAACTATGGATGGAAAACACATCTTCGCTTTGTGGGCTGAAACAGACTCTGCTTTAGCAGCTGCTCAAGGTGCAGGTAATGCAGATAACGTATCTCCTGACTTATTAGGCTTAGGTATCGACTTAGTTGGTCAAAAAACAACTGCCGTTAAAAACTTTACGTCTGGAGATCCAATGTTTAGTGGTGAAAGTACAGGTGTTACTCAAGGTACTGTTGGAGGAGCGATTTTCTCTTCTGTATCTTCTACAGCTTTCACTAAAGGAACAAGCTACAATGTACCTGTAATTCTTACAGAGCCTGATTATAATAATCCAACGGCTAATCCTAAGAGTGGAATCAACCCAGCGAAATATTACTATTGCAAAAACATTGATTTTGCTTCTTCTGAATTCTCTTTAAGTACAGATAAACTTTCTCCGCTTATTGACGTGAATGTTACAAACGACACTATCATTATCCACAAAGACAGTACTTTTACAATCCCTTCTGCAACAGCGTTCGACTGTGTTGATGGTAATGTAACTGTATTTACGTCAAGTAATGTAACTACTACTACTACAGGTTCTTACACAGTAACTTACGTTGCAACTGATAATGCAGGAAATAAAGACTCTATTACTTTAGTAGTGTTAGTTCAGGCAAAACCAATTGCTTTGTTTGCTAGTACAAAAATTACAGGCAATAAATACATTTTCAACGATACAAGTTTGAACTCACCAACGTCAAGATTGTGGACATTCAACAACTTGAACCCTACTGCTCAAAACCCAGTAAACAAAACATTTACAGCGAATGGCTCAATGAATGTTTGTTTGAAAGTATCTAACTACTACGGTACTGACTCCATCTGTAAACCATTCCAAATTGCATTAGGTATCCAAGATGAAGAAATGACTAAATCAATTTCTGTATTCCCTACCACATCAAATGGTTTGTTTACATTCAACTTGTCAAAAACATTTACCGACAATATTGCGGTTACAGCTTATAGCTTGAATGGCGAAAAAGTTTCTGAAGAAAAAACGATTAAGTCTAATACAGCTACAACTACTCTTGACTTCACTAATTTATCGAGCGGATTATATCAATTAAGAATTGGTAACGCTAAAGATGGTTACACGGTTAAACCGGTTATCATCAATAAATAATTGAACGATGTTATTAAAAAATGCCACTCAATTTGAGTGGCATTTTTATTTTTATACCAATGCAAACAATTTTACCGCCTTTAGCTGAACGTATGCGTCCGAAATCTTGGGAAGATTTCACCGGACAAGAACATCTTATTGGTCCATCAGCCGCACTCCGACAAATGATTGAAGCAGGTGTTCTGCCGTCTATTATCCTTTGGGGGCCACCGGGAACAGGAAAGACATCTCTTGCCCGTTTCATAGCGCAGCGAATTAACTTACCCTACTTCCAAATCAGTGCCATTGATTCTGGGGTAAAAGAAATTAGAGCCGTAATTGAATCGGCATCAAAAGAAGGTAAAGCTATTTTGTTTATTGATGAGATTCACCGTTTCAACAAATCGCAACAAGATGCACTTTTAGGAGCCGTTGAGGCCGGAATTATTACGTTAATTGGTGCAACTACCGAAAATCCTTCTTTTGAGGTTAACAAGGCTTTATTATCGAGATGTCAGATCTTTATTCTGAACGAACTTGGAAAAGAAAGCCTTGAACAATTGATACAACATGCCGTGCAGTATGATGTGGTACTGAAAACAAAAGCAATAACGGTACAAGAAGTTGAAGCGTTAATTTATTATTCTGGTGGTGATGCCCGAAAATTGTTGAATGTATTGGAATTGGTTTCCAGCACACTCTCTTCGTCTAATCAAACTATTACTAATGCATTGGTTGAATCAATTCTCCAGAAAAAAATTCTTTATCACGACAAGAAAGGAGAACAACACTATGATATCGTTTCAGCGTTTATAAAATCTATTCGAGGAAGCGATCCAAATGCAGCCCTATTCTATCTTGCGAAAATGATAGAAGGTGGTGAAGACCCCAAATTTATTGCGAGAAGGCTTTTGATTTTGTCATCTGAAGATATTGGCAATGCCAACCCGAATGCACTCCTTTTAGCAAATACTTGTTTTGATGCTGTTACAAAAATTGGTTACCCTGAATGTGATTTGATTTTATCGCAAACAGTAATCTATCTGGCCACTTCGCCCAAAAGTAATGCCTCGTATATGGCCATTCGTGCAGCACAACAAACAGTGCGAGAATACGCGGAACTTCCTGTACCACTACATTTGCGCAATGCTCCTACCAAATTAATGAAAGACTTAGACTACGGTAAAGACTATAAATACGCACACAGTTATGATGGCAACTTTGTAGATGTTGAGTTCCTACCTAATGCTATTGCAGGGAAAAAATTCTACGAACCGGGAAATAACGCTAAGGAAAACGATATTCGTAATCAGCTCAAAAAATGGTGGAAAAACAAATACAATTATTGATTCAACAATTGCTCTAACGCATTGTCGTATACTTTTTTCCAGTTATCCACTAAACCCCATTTTTCATTGTCAACAGTAATTTGCAGACCTTTTACTTCGCCTAACAACGAAAACTCTGCATCTGATTTCAACATAAAATTGATAAAGTTATTTTCCTTATTAGCAGGAACGGTTACAACAATTCGAGATTGTGATTCACCAAACAAATAAGCATCTTTTCGAATCGATTCATCCGTTTCGATATTAAAGCCTTTGCCTGAAGTGATGGCTGATTCTAATAAACATGTAAATAATCCGCCTTCCGAAATATCATGAGCAGATGCCACCAAGTTCATACGAATCAATGCTTTCACGGCTTTTTGAACAGAAAGTTCTTCCTCTAAATCGAAATATGGAGTAGAAGATTGCGTGATGTCAAAGAAGTTTACCAAATATTCCGATGAAGAAATATCTTCTCTCATTTCACCAATCAAATAAATTTTATCGCCATCATTTTTGAAATCGAGCGACATGGAGTGATACTTGTTTTCCAATACGCCTAACATACCAATAGTTGGTGTTGGGAAAACAGCTCCACCATCAGTGGATTGGTTATAGAAACTCACGTTTCCACCCGTTACAGGTGTACCGAAAGCCTCACAAGCTTTGCCCATACCTTTAATGGCGTTCACAAATTGCCAATACACTTCCGGATTATTCGGATTGCCGAAATTCAAACAATTGGTTACGCCAGAGGGTTCTCCTCCTGAACACACAATGTTTCTTGCCGCTTCTGCCACTGCAATTTGTGCTCCAATGAAAGGATCTGCCCAAACATAACGAGCATTACAATCTACTGTAACAGCTAAGGCTTTGTTTGAGTCTGGAATACGAACAATGGCCGCATCTGATGGATTATTCGTACTCATGTTCGCGATACCTACCATTGAGTCGTATTGTTCATAGACCCACTTCTTAGAAGCTATATTCGGTAAAGCAATCAATGTTTCTGCAGTTTCCATCAGATCTTCCGGCATTACTGTAGTATGTAAATCGAAATGTTTGTTTCCTGCGTAATAAACAGCCTCACGATATTCACGATCATACACTGGAGCCCCACCACCTAAAACAAGTGATTCTGCAGGCACTTTAGCCATTAGCGTACCATTCATGTAGTATTCCAACACCCCTGAATCATTCACTTCACCAATTTGTGTACAATTTAGATCCCATTTATCGAACACTGCATTAACGGCAGCTTCCTTTCCTTTCTCCACAACAATCAACATTCGTTCTTGCGATTCAGACAACAAAATTTCCCATGCCTTCATGTTTGCTTGGCGAGTTGGCACCTTATCCAAATGTATCACCATACCTGAATTGCCTTTAGCACTCATCTCTGAAGTTGAACAAGTGATTCCGGCAGCTCCCATATCTTGCATTCCCACAACAGCACCGGTTTTTATCACTTCTAAAGAAGCCTCCAACAATAACTTTTCTTGGAAAGGGTCTCCCACTTGTACTGCAGGCAAATCATTCACCGAATCTTTAGTAATATCTTTTGATGCAAAAGCGGCTCCGTGAATTCCGTCTTTACCGGTAGATGAACCTACAATAAACACAGGATTTCCGTTGCCTTTTGCAATAGCAGAAACCACTTCATCGGTTTTTACAATACCCACCGACATGGCATTCACCAAAGGATTTGTTTGATACACATTATCGAAATACACTTCCCCGGCAACCGTTGGAACACCAAACGCATTCCCGTAATCACCAATACCTTTCACAACACCTTTCAATAAATATTTTGTTCTATCGTTTGCTAAATCGCCAAAACGTAAAGAGTTTAATGCTGCAATTGGCCGTGCCCCCATTGTGAAAATATCGCGGTGGATACCACCAACACCCGTAGCTGCTCCTTGATAAGGCTCTAAAGCTGATGGGTGGTTGTGTGATTCAATTTTGAACGCACATGCTAAACCTTCCCCTAAATCCACCAAACCGGCATTCTCCTCTCCTGCTTCTACTAACAAGTGTTTTCCTTTGCGTGGCAAGGTTTTCAACCATTTAATAGAATTCTTGTAAGAGCAGTGTTCACTCCACATCACCGAATAAATCGATAACTCAGTAAAATTAGGGGTTCTACCCAATACACCTTCAATTTTCTTAAATTCTTCTGCGCTAAGACCTAGTGTTTTCGCTTGTTCTACAGTGGCTGTAGTTAATGAAGCATCTGCTGACATTCGTAGTAATTTTGTGCAAAAATAACTTTAAAGTTGGCTTGAAACAGATGCGTTGACAACTTTTTTATGCACCCTTGAATTATTGCTTCTCTACTCGTTGTACATCATAATATTTACCACCTCGAATACGAAGTAAATAAGCCCCTGCATTAAGGTTTTCGGTATTTAATGTAACAAATTGAGAATGGTTATTTTCCAAATGAATAGCTTGGGTTAAAGCCAAACGACCGGAAAAATCATATAATTCAACTGTCAGTTCAGTTTCAGTAGGTTGTTGTACAAATACATTTAACTCCTTTCGAAAAGGAACAGGGAAAACCTCTTTCTGTACTCTATTTTCAGACTGATTCTTCCAATAATCATCAATTAGAAAATACGCCACTGCCAAATCGGGAATACCGTAACCATACTGATCTGTTGGATGTTTAAACAAGTGAGCTGATCTCCGAATGGCATCCATAATCACAAAATTAGAAACCGTAGGAAAGGCTTGACGCAAACATACCGCTCCTCCGGCCATTACCGGACAAGAGAAAGATGTGCCATTTGAAGCCATAATAGTTCCACCCGCATCGTAAACGGCTGTACCAGCGCCTTGTGCACAAACATCAGGTTTAATGCTGCCTGCTGCATTCGGACCGTAGCTGCTAAACTTTGCAATCTCCCCTTTCCCATCCACCGCTCCAATCGCCAAAATGCTATCGGCATCAGCAGGTGCCGAAATATAAAACCAAGGTTTAGCACCTTCGTTACCGGCACTGTTCAAAACAATGATTCCCTTTCGCGCTGCAATATTAGCTGCAATTGTAATTGGCGTTTTGTTGCCATTTAAATCAGCATAAGTATGATTGTTCATATTGTTATCAAAAGTAGTATACCCTAATGAAGTAGTAAATACCTCTGCCCCAATACTGTCGGCTACTTCAGCGCCATATACCCAATTGTATTCTTCTTGAATGGTTTCGGAATTGTTATTTTCTGTTCGAAGCAAATAAAAACTGGCATTCGGACTTGTGCCAACCATTTTACCTGGTGCATTAGCCGCTAAACAAGATAGAGTAGATGTACCATGTGTTCCATCATTGAATACATTGTCGTTTCCATCTACAATATCTCTTGCACCTACAAACCGAGATGTTTGCAACAAGCTATCAAAGCCCTGTATATTGGCTGCATTAAAGCATCCATTATCAAAATGCCCAACAATTACCCCATCGCCTTTATATCCGCGTTTGTGTAAAAAATCTACATGTATCATTTGATTTTGAACAGTAGATGCGCCATAATACACATCAGGATTAAAATCCGAAAAAGTGGTTGCATTTAAGGTTTCAAACTTTGCATCGGTTTTGGAAGCGCTTCTTAGTCCATTATTAATATCTCTAACCTCGATAACAAAAGGCAATTCTTGGATGGCTTGAATATTTGTGGGTGAAGCTTCCAAAACCACACAATTCAACCATTTCGAACTGTAATTTAATTGTACGGCAAACTGTTTTAATGCATTTTGATAAGCAATAGAAACAGGTAAATCGGTTTCAGTAATCGGAATCTGCTGTCGCGTTCTTCGTGCAATTGCTTTTTCTGATAGATAGGCTTCCGGATGTTGAACAGAAAAACTGCTACCAAGTTTATCCTTTAAGTAAACAGCATAAGTATTTGCCTCTGCAGCAAAAGCTATAAAAACAAGGATAACAATTAATGAACGTTTAGTGCCCATAACTATTCACATTCATAATAACATGATCTCCATTAGCTTTGTAGGGATTAGACCATGGAGAAACAACATCTTGTTTATTGATGACCAAAAACTCTTTATACACTAAACCAACATTTTTAGCATAAATCTCTTTGCTTAATTTCTTATCGATTAAGTTTTCTTCATCTACTTGAGAAACGAAAACACATTCTGTAAAACTATTCGTTCCAATAGTTACAGGTGCGCCAATGGCAGTGTAATGATAATCCCAATTCAGATAAAGTTTAAACACATTAGAATCGGTTGCCGGCACGTATTTATTGCCGTTCCAATGTACATCAGCAGTAGGTGGAAAAATCAACTTTGCAAAGCGTAAATCATCTTCTTGTCGCTCAAAAGTGGTGGAAGTTGTTAAGCCATACCATACTTTCCACAAGCGCCATGCAGCACTAGCATCAGCTCTTCTAAACAATTCGAATCGATAATTCAATCGGCCCTCGTTGTCATACATGGTATCCGTTATCTTTTCCATTTGCTGGAAATGAAACGTATCGGTTTGTTGTGTACTTGGATTGATGAAATTATAGTGAGTTGAATCCACATCAAAAATAGTGTAATTGCCAATAGCCAAAGGCTGGTATTCATATTGTTTGGCGGCCAATACATCTTCATACTTATTGTTCTTACAAGACGAAAACAGAAACAACATTGCGACTACAATGCTCCATGTCAAAACCGGTTTTGTCGAATTGTTCAATTGAAAATAAGTCATGCTTGTTCCTTTTCTATATTGAAGTTAGAAAAAATTACGCCACCACCAAGAACATCATCGCCTTCGTAGAAAACAGCCGACTGGCCGGGTGCAATAGCTGAAACTTCCGTTTGGAATTCGACTTTAATGCGGTCTTCTTTCTGAAACAACACACTGGATTCGCCTTCGTGCTTGTACCGCACTTTGGTAATGGCAGGCATTCCATCTTGAATTTGTGCATATTTTTGGAGATTGAGTTTACCCACCCACATTCCAGTGCGCATCAAATCTTGCTCCTCACCTAGCACAACAGTATTGGTTTCAGGAATGATTTCGGTAACAAATACAGGTTTACCGAAAGCCAATCCTAATCCTTTACGCTGACCAATAGTATAAAATGGATACCCTTGATGTTTACCTAGTACTTTTCCGTGAATATCAACAAAATTACCACCAGCTACAGAAGCTTCTAAATCCGGCATTTTACGCTTTAAGAAGCCACGATAGTCGTTATCCGGAACAAAGCAAATCTCATAGCTTTCGGCCTTATTCGCAATATCTATGTATCCCATATCTCGGGCCATTTGCTTAATGTCTGGCTTGTGATAATGCCCCATCGGAAACATGGTACGGCTCAAGCAATCTTGCGCAATACCCCATAAAACATACGATTGGTCTTTATTTAAATCCAATCCCTTAGATATTACAAAGCGTTCGTTTTCCTTTCTTATTTTAGCATAATGGCCGGTTGCAATGAACTCACAATCCAGCGCATCAGCACGTTTCAGCAAGGCTTCCCATTTAATGTAAGTATTGCAAAGTACACATGGATTAGGTGTTCGTCCGGCTAAATATTCATCCACAAAATTATTGATAACAAAATCACCAAACTCTTCACGAATATCAATGATAAAATGACTAAACCCTAAATCTACGGCTACACTGCGGGCATCATTGATAGAATCGAGCGAGCAACAACCCGTTTCTTTCTTACTTCCACCACTATTGGCATAATCCCAAGTTTTCATAGTGATACCAATCACCTCATATCCTTGCTCATGCAGCATTACAGCAGCAACTGTACTGTCGATACCACCACTCATTGCTACTAAAACTTTCCCCTTTTTACTCATGCGACAAAGGTAGCACAAAACGCGTAGGTAAAAAGGGAAAATTTCGCCCTTAAGCATTACACAATACACTGGATTGCAAAAAAATGTAAAAGGGTTAAACTACAATCTGTTTCATGTATCTAAACCTCAGAAACGATTTTTAAACATTAAAAATTAAAACAATGAGACATCTGATTTTTGCGACCGTATTAGGAGCAACAATGACATTAAGTACAGAAGCAGCGACTCCTCGCTCTGAAAATAAAGCACAGTATGAGCAAGGACGAAAAAACAATGAGTATAAAAAAGACGAATGGGAAAAACGCGGACCAGCCCATTATGAATCGAAAAAAAACGATTTTAAACGTAATCGTTGGGAGCGAAGAGAGAGAGGTGACATGCGTCACGAAGGAAGAGGGAGAGGTCGTTGGGAAAACGAGCATCGTCATGACCAAAGATATCGAGGCAACCAATGCCATCATGATTGCAGAGGTCTAAAATAGACTATTCTGAAAGGATGTAATAAAAAAAGCGGAGAAACATGTTTCTCCGCTTTTCATTTTGTAATATGTCAATTAAAATCCCAAAAAAAATGACTTACTAAAGCATAGTAAATCATTTATAAAGGGTGAAAAAAAATACCCCGTGACGAAGACCGTAGGCCTTCGCCAACGGGGGAAAAATATGTTTGTAGTAGAACGTTTTGATATTTTAATTCAAAAAAAGGACAAGCAATTTTGTTTTCTTCTGACACAACAAAGATGAAGCACTAGAAAGAAAAAAACAAGCGTATTTCTACGGAATTTTTGCGTATTTCTACGGAAAGTAACTTTGCGTATTTCTACGGAATTTTTGCGTATTTCTACGGAATTTTAATTTCCTAAAGAACTGTGTAATCGCCAATCAACAAAGGGGTTCAGCAGATAACAGAAGAAAAGAATATTTTGTTATGATTTACAAACCTTAAAAAAAAACACTATTGGGTATAGTTTTTGTTAATATGCTTTAATTTTTTTACTGCCTCGATTTTGCTCAATAGCCCATAAACAAAGAACTTTAGCAAAAATAAAGAATATATTCTAAATATTATTAATATCTGGATTTGTTTTTTTTGATATTTATTATCTATTATTGTAATGCTTTTCATAGTACGACCCATCACTGGGTCGGGGTTTTACTCGAGAGGACGTTAGGGGTGACGTCCTCTCACTTTTTTTACAGCATTATTTATTGATTTCGACTTAAAAAGGCTACTCTCCTCTTGGATGGGCTTTTTTGTATACGTCTTTTAGTTTCTCGATTGTATTGTGTGTGTACACTTGAGTAGCTGCTAAATT
>Ga0208695_1000558_pt1 | contig 39219 bp, 31 predicted proteins | sample AD_UKC111_MetaG_FD_184449 | JGI IMG/M metagenome (GOLD analysis project Ga0208695, IMG submission 184449) | Active sludge microbial communities of municipal wastewater-treating anaerobic digesters from Hong Kong - AD_UKC111_MetaG (SPAdes)... | ecosystem: Engineered > Bioreactor > Anaerobic >... | reverse complement strand
AAGAAGGCGTCCCCGAAAAAGGCAAAGTCAGCATTATCATGTTCACCGATAAACAATTCGGAGATATTGTCCATTTTACCAATCACAAAAGGAAAAAATCCAAGGAAATTCCGGACCAATTAGTCCTCTTTTCCGATGAAATTGAGCAGGAGAATGAAGACTAAGGCGCCCTAACTCAATATATTTTATAGTGGTTAGAACGCCAATAGTCTATTCAAACGCGTTTTGGTGTCAAGCTGTAACAGGGAGAACTCCTTTAGTAAGCGCAGTGCAAGTCTATTCAAACGCGTTTTGGTGTCAAGCTGTAACGCCTGAAGGCTTCAATTTCGGAAATATTCCAGTCTATTCAAACGCGTTTTGGTGTCAAGCTGTAACTGTCGTCTGCCTTAATTGGCAGAACCTTGAAGTCTATTCAAACGCGTTTTGGTGTCAAGCTGTAACTTCCACCCGCTATTTTCATCAACATTAATGAGTCTATTCAAACGCGTTTTGGTGTCAAGCTGTAACTTGTCAATCTGACCATAGTCGTTTGTCTGCAGTCTATTCAAACGCGTTTTGGTGTCAAGCTGTAACGCTCGGATTTTGCTCCTTCTATGTATAAATAGTCTATTCAAACGCGTTTTGGTGTCAAGCTGTAACGATAGATTAGCAATAAGCCTGTTCATGACGAGTCTATTCAAACGCGTTTTGGTGTCAAGCTGTAACTTCATTTCAACCTCATGCTGTAAGTTGCATAGTCTATTCAAACGCGTTTTGGTGTCAAGCTGTAACGCTATCCGAAGAAAGGGATGATTTGCTTCCAGTCTATTCAAACGCGTTTTGGTGTCAAGCTGTAACATGTGCGGGTGGGGAAAGCCATCCGCTTTTCAGTCTATTCAAACGCGTTTTGGTGTCAAGCTGTAACTAAAGATTTTTACGAAGAGTTTATGTCGCAGAGTCTATTCAAACGCGTTTTGGTGTCAAGCTGTAACAGAACAGGGTTCCCGCTTTGGATAAGGTCAAGTCTATTCAAACGCGTTTTGGTGTCAAGCTGTAACGGATGCGGTAGTTTATGCCGACTTGATTGAAGTCTATTCAAACGCGTTTTGGTGTCAAGCTGTAACCACTATTCCTATTATCAAAACATTAATATTAGTCTATTCAAACGCGTTTTGGTGTCAAGCTGTAACTCAGTAAGGCTTCCCATCTTTCCTTTGTTTAGTCTATTCAAACGCGTTTTGGTGTCAAGCTGTAACAACTTGCCTTATTTAGTGGAAATGATACAGAGTCTATTCAAACGCGTTTTGGTGTCAAGCTGTAACGTCTAACCCGATGGTCACCAAAGTGGAGAAAGTCTATTCAAACGCGTTTTGGTGTCAAGCTGTAACCGAAGCCGAGAATTTATGCGAGCGCGGCTGAGTCTATTCAAACGCGTTTTGGTGTCAAGCTGTAACAGAGTGAACGTTACGGAAGAAGATTGTTCGAGTCTATTCAAACGCGTTTTGGTGTCAAGCTGTAACCTTCCACTTGGCAATCTCTGTTTCCTCTACAGTCTATTCAAACGCGTTTTGGTGTCAAGCTGTAACAATTCAATTGTGATAGTCTGATACTGAGCGAGTCTATTCAAACGCGTTTTGGTGTCAAGCTGTAACAGACGGACATTCGCACCGTCATCGATTAGGAGTCTATTCAAACGCGTTTTGGTGTCAAGCTGTAACATGTTGTTTTATTGGCCTATAATACATTAAAGTCTATTCAAACGCGTTTTGGTGTCAAGCTGTAACAACTTGTCATAGGCTGACTGTAATCGTGCCAGTCTATTCAAATGCGTTTTGGTGTCAAGCTGTAACTTAAGTGGACTTAATGAGTTTAGCAGTCACAGTCTATTCAAACGCGTTTTGGTGTCAAGCTGTAACACAGCCTGACCATCATTATTGATTTCAACTAGTCTATTCAAACGCGTTTTGGTGTCAAGCTGTAACGTCTTTGGCGGACATAGTATGCGCTTTGGCAGTCTATTCAAACGCGTTTTGGTGTCAAGCTGTAACACGAAAACTGTTGCATCGATGGGTTCGTTAAGTCTATTCAAACGCGTTTTGGTGTCAAGCTGTAACTGTCAAATGCGTCATAGTCGTCCTGCTCATAGTCTATTCAAACGCGTTTTGGTGTCAAGCTGTAACTGCAAGCAGCCACGGATGGAAACCAGTGCTAGTCTATTCAAACGCGTTTTGGTGTCAAGCTGTAACAGACGATGGTTGCCATTGACGACTTCATAGAGTCTATTCAAACGCGTTTTGGTGTCAAGCTGTAACTTCTTGATATGGCAGATACCTCTTCGTATTAGTCTATTCAAACGCGTTTTGGTGTCAAGCTGTAACCTGTTTTCGGAACGACAGATAAAACTTTCGAGTCTATTCAAACGCGTTTTGGTGTCAAGCTGTAACGGCATTAGCCAGCGCAATATCGTCTGCCAAAGTCTATTCAAACGCGTTTTGGTGTCAAGCTGTAACCTTTATCGTAGTCTATAAACTTCCCGTTTGAAGTCTATTCAAACGCGTTTTGGTGTCAAGCTGTAACGACTGGTGGGATAGCGACCGCAAGCTGAACAGTCTATTCAAACGCGTTTTGGTGTCAAGCTGTAACGGTTGCAATAAGGAACGGTTGAACGCTTTGAGTCTATTCAAACGCGTTTTGGTGTCAAGCTGTAACAACTTAATTTCAGACAATTCGAATATGAAGAGTCTATTCAAACGCGTTTTGGTGTCAAGCTGTAACAAATTCATCAACGGATATATTTAAGGCAGCAGTCTATTCAAACGCGTTTTGGTGTCAAGCTGTAACCGTATCATTTTGCATTATCCTTCTTAGATTTAGTCTATTCAAACGCGTTTTGGTGTCAAGCTGTAACAAACTTATTTATGAAGTCTTCGCAATCCTTAGTCTATTCAAACGCGTTTTGGTGTCAAGCTGTAACCGCTGGTATTAAAGTAACCCGTCAATATTCAGTCTATTCAAACGCGTTTTGGTGTCAAAAGGTATGCTTAATCTTGAGCAGAATACAAAAGAGCATCAATTTTTACTAATTTGATTTCTCAAATGAACTATATAATGCACCGTCTGTTCTTTTTGCGAGCGTAATCGATTATATGTTTAAAATACTGAAACAGCTGTTGACTTTTAAATATCCCCAGTTTCAATAATCTTTATCTGCCAAAGTAGTTAATTGTATATCCTCGTTATCGGAATTCCAGTTTATTGGTGCAAGGGACTTGTTTGGATTTGGTATTTTGCCCAGTGTTATTGAAACATACTCTTTGAAAATATCAAGATAATCAGGAGAATAATTATTATATTGAACATAATTTATGTTCCATAATCCAGATTCCCTTATCTTATCTTTTTTGCTGTAAAGACCAAGCCAGCCATCTGAAGGTCTATCAATATTGCCATTAAAACAGGAAAGTAAAACTATAGTGTTTTTTTCAATATAAGCTCTATCACATGAAGAACTTGCATCATCCGTAATTGACAAATAGAGGACTGACATTGAACCGATATATTCAGATACTTTTTGTTCCAGTTTTTGTTCCTTTGATTTGATTTCATTAACATTAACATTAAGAGTATTCAGCTTTTTCCCCCACGAGTCTGTATACAAATCCGGATATTTATTCATTAGAGCTTCGCCAACATGGAATCGTAATATTGATGAGCGATGACTTCCCGAACCTTCCAAGGTGCCTTTATGGGTTCTTAATCTTCCCCATAAGGTAGATTTTGCGCCTAAATTGACAGCATGAGTGCCCACTCGAACAACCCTTAAGTCGTTTTTGTCGAATCTGAATTCGTTAGGTTCATAGACAAAGTAGACACCTTTGGGGGGCCATGATTGTTTGCCATTACATTGTTTAAAGAGTCTTTTCCCATGTAACCCCGATTCTAGAATACTTAGATATTTATATAGCAAATCAATATCGTTTTCTATGTTTTTTCTTTGATTCTGAATGTTCAAATAATGTAATTGTTTACCAATTTCAAGATCTTTCATGGGTATCTCTATCAAAACACCTAAATTTTGTAATTTGGGAATAAGTAATTGTCTGTAACTTTTTCCTGCTAAAAAGACAATTTTATCACCGGGGTGTATGTGTTTAGCGATTTCCCGAAATACCAATTCTGCCCATGCAGTTTTCTCTTTGACCCCGTATGATTTTAATGTTTCATTGTAAGGTTCAACAATTTGTTCAGGAGATAATAATCCATATTTAGCAGACAGGATGAACCATTTGTCACAATTTTTTTCAACGAAGTAACGGGATTTCTTAAATAAAGGAGAGATATATAAATCTTTGGCAGGAGAAGCTATATTCTTTTTTTGAGCAGAACATCCAACAAAACCTATTATACTCATATTCTACCGTCCTATTCTACATTTTTCAAAGGGTATTAATGTATTAATCATGCAACGCAAGATCTGCATAGTGAAATTCCTTGAGCCATAAAGCGGGATCTGTAACAGCTCCATAAATCGTCTTCTTTAATTCTTAGTCATTTTTTTCTTCTGCTATTTTCGGATTTGTTATCGTTATTATTGGTAGTTTATTCGAATGTGTTTTGGTGTCAAGCTCTTGTTTAGGTGGGTTTTAAACCGCCTGATTTATTGTAGCATAGATTAGCAATCTGTTGTATTCCGGCATTTCGGAGTTCGGAATTCCTTCGCAAGCATACCAGCTGTATATGAACCTAATGGAATTGCGGACTTCGTAAATGCCGCTCTCGTAACATAGCTTTCCAAGCTGTTGTTAAGGCGGGTTTGATACCCGCCCATTAAGTTCCGCAGGTTACAAACCTGCGGTTACAACAGGATAAAATCCTATGCTACAAAAAACCTGCGGTTACAACAGGATAAAATCCTATGCTACAAAAACCTGCGCTTTGATATTTTCTTTACATAAAACTTTGCGTCTTTACCCTTTGCGTCTTTTGCGTCCTTTGCGTTAAAATTAATCCCCCTTGCGTCTCTTGCGTTTTCATATTATCGAAGTCCACTTTGCCGAATAGTATTATGACACAAGATAGCTTACGGAGGCAAAAAGGACTCCGAATGGCGAACAGTTTTTCGAATTTATCTTATATCTTGCTTTAATAGTTACGGTAGTGATGCCGCGGTCTCTCTGGGATTTTTTCCCAGAGGCTCCTTGTTGTTCCGCCACAACTATCTGAGCAAGATTAGAGGTAAGTGCTATTTATTGGCTGGATTTATCGAGTAATTTTTTAAACTTAAGGGAAAGATTTTGGCAGGTTCGGAAAACTACCCTGCAGAAGTCATTCGCTCAAAGTTAATGATTGCCGTAGCCTTTGCCTTTGCCGGTAACGAGGACATGAATGCGGTTAAACATTTGCCGAAAGCGGTAAATCATTTCTTGGGAAGGGTTCAGTTGATGGAGCATTTTGGCAAGGAAGTTATCCCAATTCGTAGTTTCGTAATCTTGGAAGAAACCTATTTCCTGCAGCACTTCTTTCAGATAAGTTTGCGCAGCTGCCAATTCTTCTCCGCTGACGGCAGGTTCGGCAATTTTGACCTCACTTTGAACAATCTGTTTTGCCTTAACGGATTGAGCAGCATTACGCATAGGATAACTCCACAGTTCCCATGCTGCGACTGCCACTGCTTGCGCTAAATTGAGCGAAGGGAAATTCGGATTGGCGGGAATTCGGCAGCGTAAGGGACACAAATCAGCTTCCGCATCAGTCAAGCCAAAGGTTTCTCTGCCGAAAACCAAACCCAATTTCAGGTATGATTGAGGATAAAAATATTCGCCCAAATTCCACGGATTGAGATCAATCGGCTTTTGTTTGCCCACTCTGCGTGAAAAGGCAATCACTCTGTCCAGGTCCTGCACCGCTTCCGCCAATGAATTGAAAAGATCCGCTTCAGTAATGATTTGTTCGGAATGCATCGCCAGATAAAAGTCGTTTTTCTGAGGAATGGAGCCTACTATCCGCAAATGAGACAAGCAAAAATTATTAAGAATACGAGCAACCGCACCCACATTTCCGCCGTAGACAGGCTCTACTAAAATGATGCAGACATTGTCAAGCGGATTGTTCGGCATAAATTACGGGGTAAAAATTAAACGGGAAAGGGAAATACTTTGCGTTCTTCCTATTGAGCGGAAGGCCGGTTCATAATTTGAGCTAATTTTGCTCCCATTTGAGCCACATTGGGATTGGCGTCGCTTTTCCATTCTTTAACCGTTTTTTGCGTGATGTTGATAAAGTCCTGCGTCTTGTCCCGCCTGCTTTTCTGCATCAGGATATTGGTCAGTTTCTTCATCGTCATCCAAATTGTGCGAATACGTTTTTCATCCGCATCCTGCAGCCAACCTTTGATGGCATTGTAACATTGCACCGGACGCATCCTTCCCACCTGAGTCAGAACATGAGTGATTTTCTTTTGGACTTCTTCGCTTTCGTCGTCCAGCAGATTGTTGATGAAATTCATAATGTAAGCCGGATCTTTGGCTGCGATGTTTTCCATTCCGTGCATGGACATTGCTCTTTTCTTTGCGTTGTCCGATTTTGCCCAGCGCGGCATTTCTTCCTTCATTACATCACTGTGCCGTTTCCAAAGTTCAAAAGCGATGGTTTCCGATTCCCAAGGCACGGTTTCCAAGGTTTTTTCAATGATTTTGACGATGACTTTGGGGTCGTCCTGATGCTTGTAATAGAAATAAAACAAGGCAGTAGCGCGAATGCCGTAAAGGCGATGTTCAAGCATCCGGCTGCAAATTTCGTCCAGATTGCCTTTCCCTTTGTAAGTAGCCAAGCGTTTGCCCAATTCTTCGCGGGTAAAGTAGTTGGGCGTGTTTGCCATTTCCAGAATTTTCTTTTCCGCCAAGCTTGACGAACCTTTGTCCAGCGCTTTGAAAATCTTTTCCACATGCGCATCCATCAGTTTGAAGTCGTCGTTGGTCAGTCTTCCCACTTGTCTTATCATAAATGCTCCAATTTAATTTAGACTGCTTGCAGTTGTTTTAATATTGCCATAACGGGATGGAATATTGTTCAAATCACGACTAATGAATAATTATTTAATATTTCCCAATCGCTTTTATTGGATTATCAATTAACAAAGTTCATGCTTACGGAACCATCGTTTCTGTCAAGGAAATTTATCGTCCGGAAGCTTCACTGTTTGATGCGGCTGGTGATAAAGGGGCACTTAAAAATGCAAATCGGGACACGAGAGTAGTATTGGAGATGCCATTATCGGTAAAGAAGCTGAGAAATTCATTATAGGCATTGTCTAAGGAAGTAAGGGCTTCTACCCAGTCGGTCTTCTCATCCTACTCAGCCACTAACGGACAGATACTGTTATAGAAGCGAAATACCTTTCCTCTGAAGCGTCCCTAATATCTGGTCGTGGCAGGATTGGGAAAGGTAGCCTTCGATATTTGTTTAAAGGCAAAAGTAACCTTCTTAGCAAGATTTAGATAGGTGCCACTACATAGGTTACAAGAAATATTACATTAACCTCCACAAGAACATCGGCTAATGTTAGGTTTGGGGATGTTCTTAATGGATATGTATTTATCCTCTTTGTTCAATATTTTATAGATGTATACTTCCACTCCCCTTCTCAGATACATCTGTTAAAATGAAATAAATAGTCTCCAAGTTGATTTTGTTGACATTAAATACTCTAACAGTGCCTCTATAATATATTTTATTTGTTTCTGCGAACACTATATAGTAAACATTTCTCTTTTGAAAATATCCCCTATCCTCAAAAGAAACATACTCATCGTTAACGAATAATTTATGCACTTTGCCATTAAGATATAACAATTTCAATGATTCGATAAGATCTTTGGTTGGCAACAGATTGGTAGATGGTAGTAATTTTGAAGGATAAAATCCTCTTAATATGAAATGCGTTTTATGTTTGTATAGGTAAAACGATATAATATGGTACACAATGATTAACGCAACTGGTACCAGAAATAACCGTAAAACATCCATATTTTACTCAGAAAAAATTATCAGTTATGAGATGCAACCCACGCTACAAAACGTGAATGTAAATATGACCAGCCAGTTCCAAGTACTATAGAAGGTACACCACCTCCCACTAACCCAATAAGCCCTCCAATAGCATCCATAATGTAGGGTGAGTGTGGGCTTGTTATATCGTACAAATCCCAATACTCCATACTATGGTCATAAACGTCTTTAAAGGTTAGAACTTTAATGATTGTGTCTTCATCATACATACCTAACCCCTCATTTAACTCAGCAACTGCTGCATTTAATTCAGGACCCGGTCCTTTTTGTTCGTATATATCAATAATCGGGCTCATCTTATCAATTGTACCCTGATCAAGCAAGTTATTTGCGATCATGTAATTCCACGTTGCTAATGTCATATCATTGTTATTCATATCGAAATATTGCATATTATCAATTAACAAAATTTATGTTAAGGGAACCATCGTTTCTGTCAAGGAAATTTATCGTCCGGAAACTCCCTGTTCAGATAATTCAGCTTGTACACATAGCAATGAAGGTCCTGACGGACTGTATGAAAATAAGTATTGACAATTTTTCAAGTAACAAATATAAAAATTTGTATGTAGGATTAATATTTTGGAGGTATAATGCTATTGAAAATAGCACAATATAGGGCTCTATTTTTTATCAATCTTCGTTTTTCATTGCGATTATGCAAGCTTACGCGGAGGTAAGATTTATGATCTATAATCGCTGCCTATTCATTAAAGAACCATAATACCAGTAAAAGAGGATAAAATGAAAACTGTCAAATTACCTTTACTTGTTATTGTATTCTTTGCATCTATTTCAATTTTATTCAGCCAGACCTGGATTAGGTCATATTCTTGGGAAGATTTGTGTCCCGGCTATACCTCTGCAGATGCAAAAGCATGGAACGTCATCCCTGCCATTGGTGGAGGATATCTGCTGCAGGGGTATGTGTGCTTTCTCTGTAGTATAGATGTTCCTGCATTTGAAGACAATGTCTTCTGGAAGATTGATGAAAACGGGGATGTGGTCTGGCGAAGGACAGGAGTATCTTTTCTTGCTGATAATGCTTTAGTATCTGATGGCAGCAACCGTTATTATTGCCTCAACTCACACCAAGGATCATCCGATTTATACGTATATGATTCTGAGTTGAACTTCATCAATTATTATGGCTTTCAAAATGTTAATGGTTATGACTGTCAGTTGAACGACATGCTTTATGATAATGACGGATTAGTGTTTGCAGGGGAGAGTAGAACCGGGCAGGGAATAATCCTGAAAACGGACTTCCAATTTGACGTTGTCTGGCAGAGTCCCGGATTTTATACCTTTGGAAGTGGATTCAGAAAAGTCAAACCTTATAATGATGGTTGGGCTGCTGTTGCTCCCAGGACATTAGCGTTATTCTCAGCTTTAGGAGATACACTCTGGACAACAGATACTTATACTCAAAGTTATTGGAATTCTGATATAGTTCAGGCTGAAAATAACCAATTATATATGCTTGGGTTTTATGCTGGCATCCGCTTATATAATATAAATAGCGATATTCATACAATTGTACCAATATCGGATGCATTGCCGTATTCAATTGGTTCTTACGCTGGGGCAGTAATAAGCGCAAATAGTGATTTGATAGTTCTTGCTCGTTCCGATATTGGAGTACTTCATAAATTCTCCTTAACCGGTGAACTTTTATGGAGCAGAATATATCAAAGTGCTGGAGGATATGGTTCAAAGCTAATTTTTCAGGATAATAATGGGAATATTATTATTTGTGGAGGCAATAATTTAGATCCTTTCCAATTAATCAAAACCGATTCTACCGGTACAGTAGTTGCTAATGAGGATCAATACGTTTCACCGGTAGTGCCTGAGTTATCTGCTTACCCCAATCCGTCAGCTTCTGTTGTTAACATAAAATATACAACCCAAAAGTTATTATTCAATCCACAAGTAGAAATATATAATGTGAAAGGTCAGAGAATAATGACCCTGAGTTTTCCGAAGGGCAAGAAAGAAGTTTCTCTAGATTTATCTTTGTCAGGAAAAGGAAAGATAGCAAGCGGAATATACTTTTATAGATTAATATCCGAAAACTATAAATCACAGTTTTATAAATTTTCTATTATTAGATAATGGGAGGATCAATGAGAAAGACTATTTTGACAATAATCTTTTTTGTCATTTTACATCAGTTGACTGGTGTTACAAGGACTTTTACAATTAATGATACTCAGTATAATGCTATTGAAAATAGCACAATATAGGGCTCTATTTTTTATCAATCTTCGTTTTTCATTGCGATTATGCAAGCATACGCGGAGGTAAGATTTATGATCTATAATCGCTGCCTATTCATTAAAGAACCATAATACCAGTAAAAGAGGATAAAATGAAAACTGTCAAATTACCTTTACTTGTTATTGTATTCTTTGCATCTATTTCAATTTTATTCAGCCAGACCTGGATTAGGTCATATTCTTGGGAAGATTTGTGTCCCGGCTATACCTCTGCAGATGCAAAAGCATGGAACGTCATCCCTGCCATTGGTGGAGGATATCTGCTGCAGGGGTATGTGTGCTTTCTCTGTAGTATAGATGTTCCTGCATTTGAAGACAATGTCTTCTGGAAGATTGATGAAAACGGGGATGTGGTCTGGCGAAGGACAGGAGTATCTTTTCTTGCTGATAATGCTTTAGTATCTGATGGCAGCAACCGTTATTATTGCCTCAACTCACACCAAGGATCATCCGATTTATACGTATATGATTCTGAGTTGAACTTCATCAATTATTATGGCTTTCAAAATGTTAATGGTTATGACTGTCAGTTGAACGACATGCTTTATGATAATGACGGATTAGTGTTTGCAGGGAAGAGTAGAACCGGACAGAGTATAATCCTGAAAACAGATTTCCAGTTAAATCTGAATTGGCAGAGTAATCCCATAAACAATTTTTATAATAATGGATTTTACAAGATAGTAAAAAATACTAATCAAACACTTACTGCCGTTAATTATAATATTATTGCAGAATACTCAGCTTTAGGAGATACCCTGTGGTCAGTAAGAACTGACCTCTGGGATAATGCATACTATTGTATCGCTAACCATTCTAATGGCATGATATATGTTTTAAATAGGTCGTATTCCAATGATTGTTGGATGTTAGACGAATATAATAGCTTAGGTGAATGTACACAATCCAATAATACTAATCTGATGAATATTACTGCTGAGGGTAAAAGAAATATGATGGAAACATCAGACCATAACTTATTGTTATTAATGGCAAGCAGTAATGTACTTAGTAAAATATCACCTTCCGGCAATATTATCTGGAGCAGGTCATACCCAATTGCAGATATGGGTTTAAACTCTAATACCGGATATGGTCCTAAAAATATGTTAATAGATAGCTTAGGCTATATTGTTTTTTGTGGGGGAGGTACTTTGGGTGTCATGACCTTAGTCAGGGCAGACAGTTCAGGTATTGTGACAAGCAACGAAGATGAATATACTCCATTGTTTACTATAAAAATATCTCATTATCCCAATCCGGTAACATCATCATTTACGGTTAAAATAAACTCAGAAGAACATATTACTAATCCAAGGATAGAAATATATAATATAAAAGGGCAGCGAGTTCTAACCAAGCCATTTCCAAAGAACAGCATTGAGTGTATTATTAATTTTTCTGAATTTGGTCATGACAAGATTTCAAGCGGTTTATATTTCTATAGAGTGATGTCAAATACCATATCGTCCAAGCTAAACAAACTAATTGTTATAAAATGAAGGGGAGGATTCATGAAGTGACCTTATCCTCGAAATTTACACCACGTGTAAGGTGATACGTTTGCTATCGACATTGTTTTCATAGTTTTCTCGGAATTTTACCGACGGCATTTAGTTTAGGGCACTGTGTGGAAGATTCACATTATAATCGATTCTCCAATTGTTAATCACATCTCTCTCTTCCAGCAAACTTGCAAAGCAATTCAGGTCAAGACATTCTTTTCTGAACTTGCCATTGAAGCTTTCAATAAAGCCATTTTGCTGAAGTTTCCCGGGAGCAATGAAGCTGAGATCGACCTTATTATCCTGAAACCATTTGAACATTACTGAACTGCGGAATTCGGGACCGTTGTTACAGACAATAAACTCGGGTAAACAACGATAGATAAATATTTCAGAAAGCTCTCCGGCCATTCTGATACTTAAATATGACAACATTTGGAATTCTTTCGGAGGGCATTTTTAGGGCTGGCATACAGGTCTGCCCTTACTGTTTGATCCGGCTGGTAATGAACCAAGCCATAAATTCGGGTTCGTAGCTGCGTTTGGCTTGTCGCAAACCTTCAATTCCCAAGTCCTGCTCACGATTGATATACTTGTAACGGTCTTTCAGGTAGCGGGCTGTTTCCCAATTGATAACTTGCGCGCAACCTTTGAGGTTAGGGTCAAATTTTTCAAAGTGGACGGTTACCATGTCGGTAGTTTGGGGACTGAAGACAGCCCAAGCGGCGATTTCGTCGTTAACTATGATTTTCAAACCGTCCAGAGGAAGTTTATCCCAAAAGAGGAAGGCGTTTTTTACGGCTTTAAATTCCATGGTCAGATTGGGGTCTTTGACTTGGCGGTTCATCTGCCATTTGCCGTAATGCGCCAAAATGGCATCTCTGTCGGTTTGCGATATCCTTTCTACCGTGTAATCGGGATAGAGTCTTTTGAATTGAGAGATGAGGTTTTTCTTTTTCGCCAGCTTTTTGCCGGGTAGGGTGAAAAGTTTTTCCGCCAAATAGATGTAATCAGACCACTGTTCGTGAATGCGGAAGCGGAAAAATTGCTTTGCTTCGGGATGAGCGTCTATCCATTCTGAAGGGAAGAGAATCATTTCTACTTTGTCATCAAAGCTGCGGAATTGTTTAACCAGTTCCGCTAAAGCCTGTGCACCGAAATTGTAGCAAAAGGGAAAACCGAGGTAATGATAACGCGGATTATAGATGACATAAGTATCTTCCCAAACGAAGTAATGCAGTTTGTAAAGCTGACCCCAAGTGAACAGATTGCAGAGATTGAGGTCACAGCATTGGCGGGGAAAATTCATCAGGCAATTTTGAATGAGAGGCGCCACATCCAAAGTCATCAATTGCAGGTCAAATTGAGGTTTTTGTTGCTCCATAATCTTCCTAAACTTTATCAGTTTTCTTCTTGCCTACATACAAAAAAGGAGTATAGCCGGGCATAACGGCAAAACCTTGTTCGCGATAAAAGTTTTCATAGCCCGGTTCACTGATTAAGCCTATCCAATTGATGCCTTGAGCATGCAGAAAATCAACTAAAAATTGAATAAGTCCGCCCCCTATTCCCCTTTTTCGATATTGAGGTAAAACTGTCACATCCTGAATATAAGCGTCACTTACACCGTCCGAAATGCTTCTGCCCATACCGATGATTTTGCCGTCGTCACGAGCAACCGCAAAGCAAAAAGTGTGCGTGATAATAGATGTAATGACTTGTCCGGTTTGTGTTGCCGAAGCTTCTAACCAGCCGTTGGACAAATACAGCTGCCGCAGCTGTTCCAAATCTTCAGCGGAGGGTGCATGGATTAATTGTTCGTAAGTAATCATTCTGTTTCCTTATCTGAGAGTATAAGCGTTTCCGCCTTCTTTCACCAGCAGGTTTTTCAGTTCCAAATTGAGTAAAACGATGGACATTTGCCCGATGGTAAAGCCGGTGCGCAAAATCAATTCGTCAAAACTCATGCTTCGCTGTTCGCTTTTTATCAAATCAAACACTGTTTGTTCGTTGACGCTGAGTTCGGGGAAAAGGTCTGCCTGTTCCGGTGCTTGCAAGTCAAAGCCAAAGTTGCGTAAAATGTCTGCAGCTTCCGTAACTAATCCGGCGCCGTTTTTAATCAGATGATTGGGACCTTGAGCATTGGTCAGATTGACTTGTCCTGGGAGGGCAAAAAGGTCGCGATTGTAGTCCAAAGCGAATTTTGCGGTTAAAAGAGCTCCGCTGGTTAAAGAGCCTTCCATGACTAAAACTGCATGCGACAAGCCGCTGATTATTCTGTTTCTGGCGGGGAAATTCCACCGCTCCATTTTCGTGCCGGGTTCGTATTCACTGACGATGGCACCGTTTTCCAAAATCTGTTCCGCCAATTCGTGATTTTGAGGGGGATAGATTCTTTCCAGACCATGCGCCAAAACAGCCACAGTGTGACCTTTTGCTTTAACAGCAGCTCTGTGAGCACAAGTATCAATTCCGTATGCCAAGCCGCTGACAATGCAGACGCCTGCTTTCGCTATTTCTTCAGTAATTGCCAAAGTCATATTTTTGCCGTAGTCGGAAGGTTTGCGCGTGCCTACGACAGCCAAATTCCAAGGTTGTAAAGCAGAAGTAAGATTGCCTTTATAATAAAGAACCGTTGGTGGTGAATATGTGGAGCGCAAAAGTTCGGGATAATCACTGTCCAAAACAGTGGTATAACTAATATGGCAATTTTCCATGTATTTGCAGATTTGAAGCCAATTTGGCGGGTCATTTTTGGAAGCCAAATAATCCGCTGCTTCCGGACTTATGCAACTCTGTTTAACCGCTTGGTGCAATTGCTCTTTTGTCCATGCGGAAGGTTCTCCCAGATTTTGCACCATTTTTAAGGCGGTTTGGAAGCCAAAATCAGGGGCGGTTTTCAGCTTGAGCCATGCTTTTAATCTTTGCATTTTTTAGTTTGATTGCTCTGCTTGCTTTTCCTGCTGCAGCATCTTATACAGCCTGCGTTTAAGTTCGGGAATATGATATCCGCTGACTGCAGAAATGCCGATTATGTCTTCGCCGGTTTCGCTTTTAAACAATTCTGCCGTTTCCTCGATTTTTTTCTTTCTTTCGGAAGCGGGCAGCAAATCCATTTTACTGAGCGCTATCAAATGCTTTTTCTTGTCCATCATCGGATCAAATAAAAACAGTTCTGTTCTGAGGGTGCGATAATCTTCCAGCGGATGGTCGGACTGCACATCAATCAGAAACAGCAAGATTGAGGTGCGTTGAATGTGACGAATGAACTGCAACCCTAAGCCTTTGCCGGAATGCGCTCCTGCAATTATGCCGGGTATGTCTGCCATCACAAAAGACTGATAATCGGAAACTGCAACTACTCCCAACATCGGTTCCAAAGTGGTAAATTCATAATCTGCAATTTTGGGATGCGCTGCCGAAACCACGCTTAAAAGAGTGGATTTACCCGCATTGGGAAAACCGACTAAACCGACATCCGCCATCAGTTTTAGCGTCAATTCCAGTTCCAGTTCTTCGGTTTGAATACCGGGAGTGGCAATACGCGGAGCTTGATTTACGGGAGTGGCAAAATTGCTGTTGCCTCTACCTCCGCTTCCGCCTTCCGCTAAAATGATTTCTTCTCCGGCTTCGGTAATATCGGCAATCTTGTATCTTCTTTCTCCGTCTATGCGAAAAACTTCCGTTCCTAACGGCAAATGCAGATAGACAGATTTTCCTGCGGCACCGTGTTTATTGCTTCCTGCACCGGTTTTGCCGTTTTCGGCTTTAAAAGTTCTGGTGTAACGATAATTCAGTAAAGTGTTGACATTGGGATCTCCGACGGCGATTATGTCTCCGCCTTTACCGCCGTCCCCACCGTCGGGACCGCCTTTGGGAACATATTTTTCATGCCGGAAACTGACGCATCCGTCTCCTCCGTTGCCGGCTTTTACCTTAATCTTGGCAAAATCTATAAACATATAAGAGAAATCATCAGTGCAGTAGGATAACCTTCTCGGCAAAGGATTTTTGCCCCTGAGTTACCTTTACCAAATAAATTCCTTCCGCTGCAGGCTTCCCGTTTGCCTGCAGTCCGTCCCAAGTCAAAATAGTTTCCGTTCCCGTTTTTACGCATTGAAGTTTGTTTACAAGACGACCTTTCAAGTTGTATATTGACGCTGAGGAAGACGCTTTGCTGCCTGATAAGATGACCGAAAGCATTCCGTCGGAAGGTTTAAAGGGATTGGGATATACTCTGCAGGTAATTGCTGCAGGAAGCGTTTCGTCTTCATTGGCATCGCCAAAAATGTATTCTCTGAAATTAATGTTGTCATCACTTACGCTGATTATAGGACATAGACCCGGTCCTACCTGGTAAACTGTTGTCATCTGCACCGGTTGAGAGAAATCCAAAGACGAAGGAACAAAATCGAATTCTTGTTGCAATTCGCTCATAATGAATTTTGCCGTCAGGGGGAAATCGCCGTCCGGATCACTGTATGTAAATTCTGCGTGAGTGTTGTCGCAATACGGTTCAAGAATAAGAGGAAGAGAATTTCGCGTTGATTGATATCGCAAATCTTGAAAAATGAATTGAGCAAGACCGCTGAAATCACCCAGCACAAAAGATGGCGTCAGAGTAGAAAGGTCCATGTTTAATCTGATGCTTCCGGACATACTGCCCAGGGAATTGTTGGCAGGAGGCCAGGTTCCGAAGTCAGGGTCTGCCGTTAAGTCCGCTATATTGCAGGCAAGAAAAAGATGTCCGCCGGAAACTTGACTTTGGATATTTCCCAAGCGGGTATAAGTAAAGGAAGTGTCTGCCAGATTGAAGTTTAGTTTATACAGTCCGGGAGATATGACATTGGGCACATTGAAAGTGTAGACCATACCATAAACACCGGACTGAAGCAAATTACTTACGCTTGCCGCTAAACCTGAAAAATAGATATTGTAAGAAGTCAGGGAATTCATAATCGGAAAGGAATTTACCGTATTGGACAGAGCAAGATACAGTTTGTCACTGCTCCAGCCGCACCAGCTTCCGGTCAAATCAAGATTGGCATAGTAAGCATTGATGCTGTCTCCGACAGGATCGTCCGCAATATATGCCAAAGAAGATAAAGCAGGCGGGAATGTATCGGTATCCAAAAAAGCGGGATTGAGAGCTGTTACTGATTGTCCGGATAATTCGTATCCGGTCTTCAGTCGATACTTAAAATCGGTCCCCGGTGTATACGGCACCAATGCTTCATAGGTCAAAGCTTCCGGACTGGTCAGAGGAAAAGACGCCCAAGCGTTGTTCTGCCAACCCCAAAATTCATAATTGCTCAAAATGGAAGGACTGCCGTTAAAACGGAAATGCACATTCCCGTCCGCATCCCTTGCACTGTGCCGAATATACTGCCAGGGCTGTAAAGCCTGTGCAGCTAAAAGGCAGAAAGCAAAAAGAAGAATTATAATAGCAGCTGTTTTATTCATGAAGCCTCGTATCTATATCATATTAAGCGAATATTGCCTTTTAGTCAATAGAAATATTGAAATTCTTTCTCTTCTTGATTTCGCTTTTAGCCGCTTGTAAAATTTTAATTTAGCATAGAGCAAAACTTTCAATCTCTCAAATAGACGATTTTTTGGACAGCAGTTGAACCGTTCGTTCCGATTAAGCGACAAAAATAGAGACCGTTAGCAACTGGTTTGCCTTGATTATCCGTCCCGTTCCAAATAAGTTGATTGCTTCCTTTTTCCGCTTTGCCTTTGAAAAGTTCCCTGACTAATCTTCCTTTCACATCGTAGACGGATAAGTTTATGTTCACCGCTTCCTTTTGCTGCCATGTCAGAGAAACATTTGCTCTTGCCGGATTGGGATAAACGGATAGGCAAAAAGATGCGTCAGGAGCAGTTTGAGCGTCATTCTCCACATAGCTGGACCACAATTGGAAGCGGTCCAATAAAAGAACACTGCCGTTATCGGACAAACATTGAATGCCGACGAAGACATTGGAATATGTATTTGCCGTAAGATTGTATTCGTAACCGGTCCAAATAGTCGGAACAGCAATAGGTTCGCTTCCGGAAATGACAGTCATGTTTTGAGGCTCCGGTTCGGAGGTGGAAAGTCCCACTTTTATCTTTGCCAATCCGCTGTCTGCAAAAGCCGAACGAGCCCAAAAACGGAATTTAGCAATGCTTCCCGTATTCCATTTCGGTGAGCAAAACCAATCATTATTAGCAGTTGCAGTACCGGCTACGGGCAAACAGACCAGAAGTTTATTCCCCGTATACGGAGCAATTTCAGTTATAGCCGGGACGGTTGAAGACGGATTGAAGACAATATACGACAAAGGTTCACCTTCGTGAGGAAAATCTGTGTCGGCGAACACTGCTGTCGGAGCCTGGTCAAGGTCATAAGTAAACCATGGTGAAAGGTCTGTGGCAAAGTCGGTAAAGTTTTCAAAACTTTCCTGATAATTAATCACGGGAGCGGGATAAATCGTTACGGTAACCGAATTGGAAGGAGCGGATTCACCTTGAGTAAAATTGGCTGTCAGGTAATAGGAATAGGTTCCCGCTTCTAAATTTATATCGTAATATTGTGTTGTGAGCGGGTCGGTTATTGCGGCAATAGAAGTTCCGTTACGATAAACTGTGTAACCCAATAATCCTCGAGCAGCCAAACCCTGCCATTGGAGAAAAACATTGTTACCCGCGTCAACGGTAGCAGTTAAATTTGTGGGAGGAGTTATCGGCATCGGAGGTCGCAAACCTATAACAGCTCCTTGATCATTATTAAATGCATATCCTGCGGGATTGAGATTTGAGGTATAAAAATAGCCGTTGAAACTTCCGCTCCAGCCCCAATTCATGTGAAAATAATTCGTTCCCGAATAACCGTCACAAACCCAGGCGTGACCACCCCCGCCTTGCGTGTCATGTCCGAAATAAAAAATCGGGCGCCCGGCATCTAATTCCGCTCGCAAAGCCGCCTCCCAATTTGCGGTCGTGTAAGCGTATTTATAAACCGTCTGAGCAGTGCTTTCGTATCCGAAGAAATTAACAAAAGCCGGACGAATGGCAGTAACTTGCGAACCGGAACCGTTCGGTCCGTAATCCATATTCTGAGCAATTCCGCAATGATAGAGTAAAGTGCTGATGTTCGTATTAGCCGAAAACCACAGTGAATTCGGCATGGAAGCGTAATTATATGTGGTGTTGGCAAAGTCTGCCGATAAAAGACCATAATCGGGATGATTATAGGAATGAGAGCCGATTCCGTGCGTCGGGTATGCCCAAAACTTCATTATTTGTCCCATGGCAGTAGCACCGCAACCGGCAAGAGCATGCCCTCCCGAACCCATATTGTCTGCAGGACACATGGAATTGTATGGCCAGCTTTGATCCCAAGTCGTCTGCAGCAAAGGTGAAACCGGACGCAAGGGAATAAAATCGGAAAAATCGTTTTGCCTGACCTTACGCCAATCCGGATGAATTTCAGCATACTGATTTCGGATAAAGCCTATTTCTTTGCTGTATTGGCGAATAAACCATGCTAAATTATCCGGAATGTCTGTCGTCGGGAATGTGGAAGTTAAACCATACGCCAAAACAGGTTGTGCCGTATCGTCCGCACTCAACAGCAAAAAACCGCCGTTCGTAAAAGTCGCCAAATACATATCAGTCAGGTTGCTATTTTCAGAATTATGCAGAGGTTGAAGCACAGCGACTGTATTGGAAGAAGCTACTTGTTGCAGCCAAGAGTTTGCAACGGAAAGAGCTTCAGTTTGAGAAATCGGCTCGGCAAAAAGTCCGATCAAAAGCCAACTGAAGGTTAGGAAAAGAAAAAGTTTTTTCATAATTACTCGCATTTATTTTAATTTGGCAAAAGCAAAAGTTTTCGGACAGAAGTGTCAGCGGCATTTTGCAAGCGATAAAAATAGATGCCTGCAGGCTGTCTTTGTCCGTTTTCTGCTGTTCCGTTCCAACTGATTTGATTTTTCCCGGAATGTATTTTTCCCGAGGAAATCGAACAAATCGCTTGTCCTTTGCAATTGTAAATAACGACAGAAACAGGATTGCCGTCGTGTTTAGCGTTTATCGTGAAAGTAGTTTCAGCGGTAAAGGGATTGGGATAATTCTGCGTCAAAGTCAATTCCGGAACGGGTAAAACCTGTTCTTGCACCGGAGTATCGGAAGTTTGGTAGCTGAAGGGAATGATATAGGGCTCAATATGCTCGGAATCAATTAAGAAATGAAAATGTGCAGTTCCGCTTGAACCGACGCTCAAATTCAAATGAAAACCTGCAGCTTCTCCCGCTTGAAGAGTAAAAGGATGAGGAATAGTTCCGGGATAGCAGAGGCCGTCTTCACTGCAGTAATTGAAATACCAACCGGCAGGGCCGTCATCTTGCAGTAATTGTATCGTAAAAGTTTCCGTGGCACCGGTGTTAAATAACCAAAGAGGAGCAGAATTGTAATTTATTCCTGCGGAGTCTATAATGGCGGCAGAAAAAGGAAAAGCGGCACGAATTTGATATTGCGGTTGAGGTAAGGAAGATGCTGCCTGCAGAATAGTGTGATTATCATTTTGCACCAAAGCTGCTATCCATAAATTGCCAGTTTGATAAGAAGGCAAAACGGTAAAGGTATGATTCACCGTTTGGCTGTTTCCGTATCCGCTGAGGCTGATTGCTTCGCTGTATTCATCTCTTGTGACTTCAGTAGCAGTAGCGGATATATTATTTTCCAAAAGAAAAATCCTGAGTGTCTGATTATTGAGAGTATAAAACGAATCTGCCAACGCAATTGTGACTTGGACGGCACCGGTTACGGGATTAAAATTCGAAACTGACATCCTTAGCGGGGAAGGAGCAAAAAGATAAGGCTGCAAAGCTGCAAGATAAGTATTGCCCTCTGCAATGTCAATTCCTCCGCCTTCAACTGATGCTGTTCCGTTAAAGATTGCGGCAGGAACGGAGGAAATATCGTAATAATTAAAACGCTCAACAGCAGCAGGATTGGTTAAATCACCCGAATTTTCGTAAAAGCGCAAGCCGATAAACTCTCCCGGATGGAAAGTATTTTGCAAAACTGCAAAACCCTCTTCCGCATCAGAGCAAGTTTCAATGCCTGTTTGCTCAAAAAGTTCGCCGGTGACGGTTAAGGGAAAATAATTCGGATTAGCCGCCAAAGCGGATAAAATAAGGATAAAAGTTAAGCATAAAATCAATCGCTGCATCTGCTGTCTCCAATTTTTCTTTCTTGAAATTTTATTGTTTTCATAGTTCAAAACCTTGTCGTTGCCTCCAATTTTACGCCTTGGAAGGGAGCTACATACCTGCAAATACCGTTTCGGCATACCTTCCCTCCTGCTTCCCTGCCGACAAATAAAGTAACATCGGTATGAGTATAAAGAGCGTATTTCAGTTCGCAAGCAGCCCAATAAGTTGCATCGGTCAGCCCTTGAAAGCCTGCTTTGGTTTTATCCAAATGGTTTTTCACCAGACAGGAAACGCCGACTTTCCCTTTGCCCCAATCCGCTTGCAGATAAGGTTCATAATACCAATGCGTGATATCCTGCGTCTGCTTTTCGGTATAATCGCATTCCGCTTTCAAAGTTAAGGAACTTTTGCCCCAAGGACGGCTTAAACTGACTGCCGGTTTCAATTCTTTTTGCCAATGGTCGGCAGCATTATCCAATTTTTCAATATGCCCGTATTCCGCAAGCCAATTATTTATATCTTGCTGCCAGGTCAAGCCTGCATAAAAATCATTCATCCGTTTGGAATAGGCATCATTCCACGCTTCCGCATAATTGATTTCACCCTGCAAAGCGTCTGATACATTTATAATAACCGCTCCCTGCAAGCCTTCTTCATCTGTTCCCGTCGGTAAATTATCCGCCAATGTCTCGTTATGGTAATTGAAAGCTTTCAAATCGTGCAGCCGATATTCAAAATTCCGATAATATTTGTAACCTGCTTCCAAAGTGAGGGCTTGAACAAAATTCGGTTTCAGATAAATGTTTGTGAAAGCATTTACGGCTTTTCCGTCACGATTGGCACCGCTATTCTTAAAGAGAGATGTTGCCGCATATTCAACACCCCCTTCCCACATCGTTTGAGTAAAATTAATGCGTCCCGACCAAACATCTTGCTGATTATACACGCCCAGAGGGTTCAAAGTCCGCATCGTTAAAGCGGTTGCTCCCAAAGTTACATTTTCCGGTAAAGGATATTCCGCGTCCGCCCCGTAAGCAAGATCATTTTTGGAGGGTTGAGCCGCATTAGGCAAAGCTCCGTAAAGAGCTTTCAATTTCAGCTTATTGCCATATTTTGCCAAAAAACCGTCCAAACGCGTATCAGTATCAAATTCAAGATCTTCCCACGCTCGGAAGACCATTCCGCTGCCGAAACTTTCCGCAATCGTGCCTCCATGCAGGAGCAGATTATCTCTTTCAAATTCCGCATAGCATTCAGTCCATTTTGTCGTCAATCGTTCCGAATTCAAGTCGCCCAGCAGTTGATTTTGATCGGTGGAATATTTTGGCAGTTCAGCCAAAAACTTCATTCCCACAGTAAAATCACGATAACCGAAACTGAAACTGAAAGCGTCACGGAAATAGGAATTGAGGGAATCTTCCGCAGTTCTGTAGATATAGCTTACTTCATTCAATCCGTTTAGGTAAAGCTGATCGGCAGCTGCCAAACCTGCTGAAAATAGCAATGCTAAAATAACGAAAAGCAGTCTACTCTTGTTCATTCAGACATTTCTCGCAAGGTTCGGTCCTGCCGCATTCATGCTTAATTTCTTCTTCCTTCGGCAGACCCATCAGTTCACGGATTTTGGCTTCATAAATTTTTTCCGTGCCTGCTTCGTAACCTTCATGTAAAAGAACTATTTCGCCTTTCTTATCCAAAATAAAGGTGCAAGGGGGATTGACAACATTCAGTTTCTTTGCCAGTTTCTTTTCACTGTCAAATAATCCGATGAATTTATATTGATTAGTTTTCAGATAGCTTTTTGCCTTAGCGACATCTTTGGGTGCGTCAATGGAAACTGCCACTACGGTTAAGGAATCGTATTTTTCGGCTAAAGAATTCAAAACCGCCATTCCTTTTTTGCAAGGCACGCACCAAGTAGCCCAAAAATCAATTATAACCGGACCGCGATTCAAAAGGTCACTGAGTGCAACTTCCTCATTATTGACATCGGGAAGTTTGAATTCCGGCATAGTTTCAGCCGTCAGCAAAACTGCAAAACCAAGCAGGATAATGATTAGCATTAAATTTTTCATCGGTTTCCTCTTCCTTGTTTATTCTATTTTCTTCGCACGGAATGATAAGCTTCCAACGCATTGAAGACTTTTGCGTTATGGTCAAACGGGGACGGCAGAGTTTGCACCCAAACCGTTAAATAGCTGTCAGCGGGCAAAGTTCCTGTTATCGGCAGGGAAAAAGTTACCGGCTGAGCCGTATCAATTCCTGCCAAATTTTTGCTGCCTTTTGCCAAAACTACATTGCGGCAGGGTTCTCCGTCATGATTTGTATAAGTGGCAGATTCCTTATCCAAAATAGCGTATTTTAATTTCAGATTAGCGGTTGAGGGAGCACCAGTCAAAAAGTTTAACTGAACTGAACCGTTTAGCGTTTGACCGGTCAGAGTGTAATCCAAATTGGTCAAAGTGATTGTGGCATCGGTAGCTGAAATCTGCGCTGCCAATTGATTAAAGATCTGCTCATTATCGGTATTGTTGCCTATAATCATATTTTCGCCTTGGAAGACTGCACTCGGCATGGCAGGATAACCGTAATAACTGTAGACATCGGAATTTCCTATATCTAAGGCATCGCCTAAATGATATTCCAAGTAAGTTAAATTATTCGGATAGGTCTGCTGCAACTGATGCAACAAAGCTTCCACGGCAGGACAATTCGGACAAGTGGTGTAAGTGAACATTTCAATAAAAACGCGCTGCTTAAATTGCGGCGGAGGACAGCAGCCAACTCTGTTGCCGTAAAGAAGCCATTTTCCGTGGCGCTTGATGATTTTTTCACCCGTAAAAGTGCTGTCGGCAATCAAGGTTTGAGAAGCATCTTTAACTTTCAGTTGCCAATTGACTACAGACAAAGTATCTTCCGGTTCAACAACGCCGGGATTGAGCAAATTCACTTCAAACTTGAGGCTCGGATAAGAACTGAGCAGATTGTGATACCATTGTTCTCTGTCCGCTTTTTGTTGACCGTTGTGCAAATAATCGTCTGCATAAAATTCCATTACCAAAGAAACACCAGTCGAATCTACATTGTCAAAAGCAGCCTGCAATTGATTAAACAGAAGCACGCTCACGCTTTCACTGTCTTCCGGTTTGAAAGTATGCTCAAATCTGTCGCAGGAAGTGAGGAACAGCGCAAGAGCAAGGATTATGACAAAGGTCAATTTCTTCATTGCTTTTTTCCTAAGGAGCGGGAATTTGTGCTAGAGCGTTTTTAACCATCGGAATGGTAATCAGTTCCGGAAACACAATCGGTTCTTTTCCCGGAATAAATAAAACATAAAACGGAACGCCTGCTCTGCCGAATTTTTTCATAAACTCTTGCATAACCGGATTTTTCTTTGTATAATCTCCTCTGACCAAGACGACATTTTTCTCTTGGAATGCCTTCTGCATTTCTTTTGTAGTCGTAACTGTCTTTTCATTAGTCAGGCAAGTCATGCACCATTTAGCGCCAAAATCAAGGAAGACAGGCTTTTGTGCCTGCACCAAACTATCCACCAATTCCGGAGAGAAAGTCAGCCAGCCGTCAAATTCGTTTTCTTCCGCTGCGGTATTAGTGCCGGAAACTTCTTTTCCTTGCCGGTAAGGCAAAAGAGTCCAAGCCGAAGTTATAACGACAATAAGTGCCAAAATTGTGAACAGCCATTGTTTCCGTTTACTGTATTCCGGTCGGACGAAGCGTCCGTAAAGCCAGGCAGCGAAGCCCAAAAACACCAAAAAGGTTAAAACTTTAATTAAATATCCGCCTCCGTTCTGCCTGTAAATCACATTCAAGAGCCAAACCGTCGTCGCCAAAAGCAGGAAGCCCATCACTTCCTTAAAGATGTTCATCCATTCTCCCGGTTTGGGTATCACTTTCAGCAGTTTAGGACTGATGCCGAGCAGGATAAAAGGTAAGGCTAAACCTAAACCGATCAGGAGGAAAAATACCAGAATGAGCAAAGGGGGTTGAGAAAAAGCGAAGCCGAGAGCAGTTCCAAGCATCGGTGCAGAACACGGTGTCGCCAATAAAACGGCAAAAATCCCGCTTAAGAACGAACCTCCGTAACCTCCGCGCGAAGAAGCTTTGGTAGCTGTATTCATTCCCGGAACATTAATAATAAAAACATCAAAGAGCGAAAGCGCAAAAGCAAAAATCAAGGCAGTCAGCACCAGCACGAAGCCCGTATTCTGAAATTGGAACCCCCAACCGACAGATTCTCCTCCCAGTTTGATGCCGATTATCACTCCCGCAAGAATCAGGAAAGAAGCTAAAATGCCCGCAGTGTAAGCAAAAGAATGACGCATTACGACAGCGTTATCTTCATGCGCTTGTTTCACGATACTCATTGCTTTAATGGAAAGAACTGGCAAGACGCAAGGCATGACATTCAGAATAATCCCGCCCAAAAAAGCCATCAAAAGATAAGTCCAAAGTTTATTATGCTGAATGGGAGCGGGAACAGGTTGCGGCAAAGGTTTTTCTTCCGGAAGTTTATTTGCGGGTGAAGCAGTATCCGCTTTTTCTTTTATCTCCGGCAAAGCAGCTGTTGCGGGAACGGTTATATTTATGGTAAATGATTTAGTAACAGTTTCCGGAGGCTCGCAAGAACCGGCATCAAAGCAGATATTGTATCCGGTTTCCGTATTCAGCGTCACTTTTCCGCTTTTAGCATCAGGCTTGACTGTAAAAGGCAGGGTCAGAACAACTTTATCCTTATAGAGCCATTCTCCGTCTGCTCCTTTAGTTTGGGGTTCGGGATAAATTGTTTTGCCGAAATTCAGCTGCGGGCAGGATGCTTTCAAATAAAAATATTCCTCGTCTCCAGGAAGGTAGGATTGATGCATTCCTGCGGGAATAATTACAACTGCTTTAACTGAGCCTTGTTCACCCGGATGCAATTCTTGCGGGCTGACGCTTATTTGCACTTGCGCCACAGCTTGCAGTAAAAATGCGCTAAGCAATAAAATTGCTGTCAGTAAATACTTTCCTGCTCTGTTCAAATTCACTTTCCTCTTTCTCTTATTCTCTTCTTGCTTAATAATATAATCGGAATGCAGTTTTTATTCCATAAGGATTATTCGTTAAAATACATAGCCCATGCCGACAAAGGGCAAAAGCGGTTTGAACTGGCAGCTTGCTTCCAAAACCAGATTTTTTCTGAAGCGGAGAAAAAAGCCCGCAATTCCCGTTCCGTAAGTAACTTCTTTACCCTTAATAGTATAAACGCCTTCATTATCTGTCGGATCGTCAATCTTAATCATTTCCGCGGAAGTAGCAGTTCCCGTTCCCGCATAAGGATAAAAATTCTTCCCGATTTTGATTAAGTAACCCGCAATAATATTGTCGTAAGAGTATGAAATATCATAATAACTTTCGTCCATACCGTTGAGCACGCTTGTGGAAACATCCGACTTATAATTTTTTGGTAAAGGAAACACTGTCTTGTTATACATCAGAATGACATGCTTGTAACTTGCCGCAACACCGATTTGAGACCAATTCAGATGAGCCAATACGGTAAGGGAATTGGTCAGAGAATCATTTTGGATGAAGGAATTGACATTGATCAGCGAACTTAAATTCAGGGTTTGTTCCTGCGCCGTAAGTTGGCAAAACAAAATCAACAGCAAAGATACGAGCAAGAATAATTTTCCGGACATAATTTCTCCTTTATCGGCATATTTTTTCTTTTTCATAATCAGGATATTTTTCTCTCTGAACTTAAGAAAATACTCATGCTTTTATATGCAAGCATAAATCTTGCGCTCGACAAAAGCCAAACTTCCTTCTCCTCTCTTAAGCTCATTTTTAATCATGAAACTAAAATAAAATATATAAGATATTTGCAAGAAAAATTTAGTTATACAAACTACGCTCTGTCATGTTCCGAAGTCCGGAATTCCTTTTAGGCTAAGTAAACTTGTTAGTTTGTTTAGGAATTCAGAACTCCGAAACATTCGGTTGTCGGAGTCCTTTTTGCCTGCGCAGACTAAAATGGTGCCACCAGGCTTTAGGCAAAATGGACTTCGGTCTCTATTAAATCAACCTACCCTCTATCATGTTTCGAAGTCCGAAATTTCCTTGGCTTAAGCCACCAGCTACTGACAACAAATACCTATGTGATTATTTTAGCTATTTTTAAACAATAATTATATTGCGTAAGAGCAGACCCGTGTGTCTGCCCTAAAAAAACGGGATGAACACATAGGTTCGTTCCTACGGTTCATGGGCAAAAGTCTGAGGAATTACACTGTCGAAAATTTTACATTTGACAGAATATCACCCGTGCCATATTGAATAATTAAGCCAAGCATTGTCTTGGAAAGGAGATTACGATGCCGAAACCAATTTTATCAGCTAACTTGATAATTCGGATTTTTCATATATTTTTGCCACTTTTGATGGTGGCATTTTTTATTTTATCGTTGTCAGCTGAACCCAGAGGAATGACTATCCGCGAATTTGAACAGAATGCAAAAGCTGAAGGTCAATTGTATCCTTGTGCACCAGTAGAGCGTTCACAAATATCACAACCGGAAGTGAAACTTTGGTCAGACGATTGGGTGGCGGTTGATTCTCTCAATTTTGACACTATTTTGGACGCCGATCAAAGGCTCGGACTACTGTGGTCAAATTCTGCGGGAAGTGCAATTGTTTGCGGAACCCCAAGTGCATTAACTCCTGAAGCACGGCAAGCGATTGATAAAGCGCCGGTTTGGATAAAGCCGGAACTTTCTCATATATTAGCTAAATTGGAACCGGCAGATCAGCAAATTTGGTCAAATCTCATCAATTCTGCCGCCGATCCTTATGTGGATGAAATTGCTTTTACCGTTGCAACTTCATCGGTTGCGTGGCTTTCCTCCATTTATGCAGACCCGCAATTGGTTTTGGAAAATGCCCAGCAAATTTATGCCGCAGACGCACAATTGCCTTATGTGCAAATCAACAATTACGGCAATTCGGCTGCCGGCGGAGATTATTATTCCACCGCTTCTTACCAAAAAATCAATGCGGACAGCCAATTGGTGCAGGTAGAAGTCCCGCGTGAAATTTATTATTGGTATATAGTGCACCCGAAACTCACCGATGAAATTCCCGCCTACATCAATCCGGCAATAACTGAAAGCAATTCCACTCACGCCAATAATATAGCAGCTCCGCCGACAGGTCAGTTTTGGCGCACCTTTTTCTTTTCCGCACAGGAAGAGGCTTATCCCTGTCTGGCAGATACGCTTAGTCAATTGACCAGTGTCTACAATCGCGTCGGACCTGCAAACGATGTCATACACGCTATCCAGTGGTGGGTCAACAATACCATGAGCTTTACTTCCAACAGTGAAAGACCGCATCAACCCGTGCGCATTTACAGAAAGCACATTGGCCGTTGCGGTGAATATGGAGATTATACTGAAGCGGCTGCCAGAACGGCTCTAATTCCTTGCACGCAAATTACCTCTATGAGCACCGATCATGTCTGGAACGAATTTTGGGACGAAGGTTGGATGCAATGGGAACCAGTAAACGGATACATCAACACTCCTTTGGTTTATGAAAACGGCTGGGGAAAGGTCTTCGGTTCCGTTTATGAAACGCGCAGCGACGGTTGTTTAACCTCTGTTACAGACCGTTATTCGGAAGGAATTTCCACTCTTAATTTTACGGTTACGGACAGTTTGGGTCAGGCAGTGGACGGAGCACGCGTCATTCTTGCCATTGATGAAGGCGGCATCAGAACTGATATGGTTGATTTTACGGATAATGAAGGTCAGCTTACATTACCCGTAGGCGAAAACAGACACTATTATGTCCGAGTGACAAGTCCAGTGGGAATTTATCCCCCCAACGCGGGAACTTATGTCTCCATCATTGATAATTCCGTAGCCGGTGAAACCTATAATTTCACTTTACCGATTCCCGCGGCTTTTTCCGCTCCGCAAATTACGACTGTTCCTTTTCCCGATGACCCCCTCAATGATTGGCAACTCGGCATCATGTTCTCCGTTCCGCATCAATACATCAACGGACAGGTTGCCTGGGACGACATTGACATCACGGGTCAGACTCCTCGTTTTTACAAACAGTTAAATCAACCGGGAACGGTCAATCTGCTGTTCACCGATGCCGATAATTATCTTTTCTATGAAATTTCCCACACCTGCGAAGCGTTTGGCGTGCTGGAAAATGCCCAATCCGGAAACGGAACTTTCAACATCCCTTCGGGACAAGACTGGTACGGCTTTGCGGATAACGCCAATCATGCAGCCAATGCCCAGCAGATTACAGGCGCTTTAATTTATCGTCATTTCGGTGTCGCTAATGACGACCAGCATTTGCCTTCAGCAGTCTTTACCTTAACCGGAAATTATCCCAATCCTTTCCGGACGGAAACGGAAATCGCTTTTAACCTTAAGCAAAGCGGAAAGGTCAAACTTTGCATCTATAACCTCAAAGGTCAGAAGGTAAAAGAACTGTGCACCGAACCTCTGAAAGCGGGAAAGCATACCGTTAAATGGGACGCTACTGATGCCTGTCAACAACCTGTCGGCAGCGGAATTTACTTCTGCACCGTCAGTTCCGGAAGGCAAACCGCCGGCTGTAAACTTCTGCTTCTGCGCTGAGTATTTGCAATAGTCTTTTGGTAATCCTTTTTCCTTATTAAAAGGCATTGCTGAAAACAGGAAGTGAAATATTGCCGCAATACACCCTCGTTGCCGTTTGAACATTGCTTTCAGCTTAATTAACGCTAATTGAAAAATGCGGTTTTAAGGGGCAGTTGCTGCAATTAACTATAAAGACAGTGTGCGCTACTTTATTCTAAGCACTTTGCAACATGCCTGAATTCCGTTTTGATTAACCTTGATTATATACATTCCCGAAGCGGCAGAGTTACCGTTTGCATTCATACCGTTCCAATTTACTGAATAGGTTCCGGGAACTTTGTTGTCCAAAGACAAGGTCTGCACTTTTTGACCTTTGAGATTATAAACTGCCACTGAAACCGGACCTGCTTTCGGAACGGTGTATGAAACAGAAATCTCATTTCTGAACGGATTCGGAGACGCAAAAACAATCAAGCGGGGGGACGGAATAACATTATCTTCATTGCAGGTGAACTGTTCCCAGAAAAATTCGTCTTGCTCCATAGGATCAAGCCAATTGTGAAAATAATCATACCAGTCCCTGACTGTCATAAAAATCGGCAGAGAGTTGCTATTCAATGTTTGCATGTAATGATACAGGTTTTGCCAGCCATCAGCGTAATACATGACGATCTCAATCAGAAGTTTATCGTTTTCATTGTAGCCGTAAATAATTTTAGTATTGGGCAACCATTCAGAACCGTTCCAGTGGTCAATTTGAGCCTGATCCGCCAAACCCCAATCACAAGATCTAAGGGGTTGAAACGAAGCCGGAAAAGGATTTTCTGGATGAGCAATAGTATCTACAAAATCCGCACCGGTACTGCTATCGGAAGGATGATACAAAACTGTAGTCCGAGAGCTGTTTTGCCAGGTAAGAGAATCGGAAGATACTTCATTATTTATAATTGATGGTCTGCCTGAAGAATCATATTCATATCTAATTCGTGAATAATATGTTAAGTCATAGTCATGATTATATGTCCACCAATATAGGCAGTCAATTCCTTCATTATTATAAAAGACATGCAATCGTTTGACAGGTATTAAAGCCTGGATATCGTCATAATAAAGTGATTCATATCCGTCTGTGCAGATACCATCCTGATTATAAACATAGTCCAAATCCAGCAGTAAAAACGGAATGCCGGAAGAGATGTCAAAACAACTGTAATTAATCAGATTTTGGGAACTCTGTTCATAAGTGAAATGTATACTTTGAAAAGGCTTCCAGACAGGATTTAGAATAGAATTGATCATAACAAGCATGCTGTCCAACCTGTTAGTGTAGATTGAGTTGTAATAGAAATCAGCTTTGAAGCTAGGATTATTGGCGATAAGATTTGTCTGAATAGTCTGTTTTAATCGCCAGGAAAGCAAAGAATCTTTCCTCCGAGACTGTTCCCGAACAGGCAGACGAACAAGGTTTGACCTATCCGTTTCCTTATTATCAAAGGGAGAAATAAAACCAGGGGACAAAAGATTCGCGTTATGAAATAAACTTTCGTCAGGAACTGCAGTCAAGTAAACCGTAAAAATGAGTATAAAAACGCAAAATACAGTTTTTTTCATTGCTCACTCCCTAAATCTGAAATAGTTGAAATTGGATAAACCCGCACAAACACTGCTTAACTAAGACCTGCACAATACCTAATCTTATATTTCAACTATGATTTGCTTGTCAAGCTAATTCGGGATACGCTTACCTTGACAAAGAACCTGCTCGGAATTTATCATACTTTAAAAACAATAAGGCAGGTGAGTTATGTGCGGACGCTTCGCTCAAATAATCAAACACAATCAGTTGAAAAAACTCATGGATGAACTGGAGATCAGAAACAAAGACGAACAGATTGAAATCAATTACAATGTAGCGCCTTCTCAACCGGTGGGAGCAGTTATCTATAAAGGTCAAGACCGCTTTTTGACTTTTTTCCGTTGGGGGTTGATTCCTGCATGGAGTAAAGAGCCTTCAAGCAAGTTCAGTCTGATCAATGTCCGAGCCGAAACCATTTTGGAAAAGCCGACCTTCAAAAATGCGCTCTTGCGAAGGCGTTGTCTCATTCCCGCCACCGGTTTCTACGAATGGCGCAAAAGCGATAAACAGCCCTTCTTCATTTACAGAAAAGGGAAAGATAATGCTTCCGAAAACACTTCCGCATTTGACGAACTGCTCTTTTTTGCCGGAATTACCGAATACTGGAACGGTGCGGACGGAAGCTACATCCAAAGTTGTGCAATTATAACCACCGCTGCTAATGCTACTATACTGCCTTTGCATGACAGAATGCCGGTAATTTTAACTCCGGAATTGACGGAAAGCTGGCTGCGTGAAGATTATAGAGATCCGGCAGGATTGAAGGCTTTGCTGAAACCGTGTCCGGATGAGTGGATAGATATTTATCCCGTGAGTAAAATGGTCAGCAGCACCGATAATAATTCCGAGGAATGCCTGAAGCCTATTTCAATCTGACTATGCGTTTGGTAACACTGTGCCCGTTCGTCTGCAGACGGCAGAAATAAATACCGTTGGGGACATCTTTCCCCTTTGCATCTTTCCCGTTCCAGGTCAGGCTCTGAACTCCCGCAGATTTAGCTTCTTTCGTCAAAACAGTCACTTTTTGTCCCAAAAGGTTATAGATTTCCAGTTTGACTGTGTCGGGTTTTTTCAGGTTAAAGTTAAAAGTGACTGAAGAGCTGAAGGGATTTGGATTTGCGGAAAGTTGCACTTCCGGGGCTGCAGCAGTCTCATCTTCGTTGCCCACATAGGGTTGGACATCGACTTCAAAAGGATAACTGACATCGTTCAAACTGTCCGTATCAGCGAAATATTGGACTTTTGCTTTCAGCTTTTTTAAGCCTACGGTTTGAGGTGTCCAATGCAAAGTTAGGGAAACATAACTGCTCGGTCCGAGTTGCGGAACCAAAACGGAATCTGCAATTTCTTCATTGGCAAGCAAATAAACAGTTGCCCGCAAAGGAGGAACATTGGTCGTTCCCGCATTCCCGACCGTAACAAGATAATCACTATTCACAGATTGCATGGGAGTTTTGCTGCCGGTGACATTCAATGCTGCCAAATCAGCGCTGAAAACAGTTTTCGGCATAAAAAGATACAAGGTTCCCGTAGGAATGACGGTTCCTATATTTTGATACTGATTTGTAGAAAAAGCCGCAGGAGGGTTGCCCGGTAAAATACTGTAATAATAAGAAGGACCGCCGGGAACCATATTCATTCCTATGGAAGCGGATGGGTTGTAAGGAGTTCCGATATGCGGACCGTAAATCAAATCAACCTGACCCGTTTCATGCAAACGCACGGCAAAATTGAATTCATTGGTGCCGTTATAGTTCCATTTAACCGCCAGCCAAGAAGCAACGAAAACCCTGTGCGGAGCGTCTCCCAAAGTGTTATACATAACGGCTCCGTAGGATGGGTCCAGATCATCCCATAATGCGGTAATAAGAGGCCTGATATTCAAAGTTGCCAAATCATTGCCATAATATGGAGTATTGAGATTTCCGCCCAAATTCAACCAGCCGTTCGAAGAAAGTTTTACTTGTGTATAATTGCTGCCGCAGTAAGGAAAAGTGAAACCGATGGGCAAAAGATCGGAAATCCCCTCATCAGTTTGCGCTTCAGTAACATAATTTCCCCCGACAATTTCCCACACAGTGCTGCAGGGAACAAAAGCATATTTATTCGTAATTTGAGCCGGCAAAATGCTTATTGAAAACAGTAATAATGCGATTAAGAGGTATTTTAATTCCTTTGGCATAGCGCTCTCCTTCACTTTTTATCTGATTTAATATAGGTTCTTATTATATTATAAAGCAATTTTCTCTCCAAACCCATTTTTGATTGGTTCTTTTTCAAAAGTGGAGTAAAATCTGTAGTTCCTTATTTTCTTCCTCTTGATTAACGGGGGGTTAACGGGGGGTTAACGGGGGGTAAGCCTCCGTTAACCCCCCGCATCATATAAGAAATAAGGCAGTTATGAAATCGGTGAAAAAGTTGGTTTTGCTATATAGGAAAATGGAAAGAAAACAGTTAAGATTTGGCACAATAATGGCAGCTATCAGATAGAAATCTATGAACTTATATCATCATTGTTTCACTGCGAAAAATATTTCTAAGGATAAGTTATTCGATTTTATGCGGAAACAGGTTTCTTGCCCACGCTTGCCATATAAATGACAAAAGCGTTCTTCCCGTCCAGATTGAGGATTTCGTTCATTCCTTCATCGTAAAAAGCGCCGATCATACAAGCTCCGCATCCTATCGCTTCAGCAGCTAAATGCAAATTTTGACCAGTATGTCCGGCATCCAAATATAAGTAACGATACCCGCGTTGACTGTAACGCCAAATGGTGCGCAAGGGAATGGCGACCCAAATAAAAGTAACTGCAGATTTTAGCACCATTTCTTGGTCAAGGCTGCCGTGAAAAACTGCTTCCGCAATCCTTTCGCCTTCCTCCACAAGAACCAGACCGTGCTTGACCGGATGATAATAATAAAGACCCTGTGCCAAGCCTTCTATGCGATTTAGCAATAAATATGTTTCCAAAGGATGTCGCGCACCTGCTGAAGGCACATTCCGAAAAGTCACTTCCAGTCTTTCATTGGAGCGAAATTCCTTCACCCATTGCGTTGCCCAAAGTAAAAAAGAAAGCTCTTGCCTGCTTAATTCTTCATCCGCATACTTACGCAAACTGCGACGCTGCTCAATTGCTTTCCAAAGCGGAAGATCAGGCATTTGAAGTTCTGTTGCCGAAGGAAGAGGTATAATTTCTCCCTGAATTGGATGGACTGCTTTCGGGCACAGAACTCCTTTTGCCGCAGGAGGTTCGGGCTCATATAAGTAACGCGTCAGCCTGATAAACTCCGCCCCGATTTCCTGATTTTTATTCCGTTCGGATTTTATCTTTTGGACTTCAGCGGCTAATTCAGTTTCCAAAGCCGCAAATTCAGCCTCAGTCAGTTCCGCTTCTTTCAGAATTGTCTCTTTTGCGGCATCCCTTACTTTGAAATACAGATAGTTGAATTTCTTTAAGTCCATCTGTTGTCCTTTGTTTATGGAAGTTTCATTTTAAGAGGAGAATTTTCAGAGTGCGGCTTTTTTGTTCGGTCTGTAAACGGCAAAAATAGATGCCGGTGCCGACTGATTTGCCTTGGTCGTCACTACCGTCCCACCGGACTTCATGATTTCCTTTGCCCAAATTGCCGTAATGCAAAGTCCTGATTTTTTGACCTTTCAAGTTGTAGACTGATAAAGCTACACGCTGTTCCGGTTTGGCTAAATTGAGGGTAAAAGTTGTAGTGTTGCGGAAAGGATTGGGGTAGGCGGAAATAAAGTCCGTTGCGGGAATGCTTGTTTCATTTTCGTTAGCGGTAAATCCCGTGGCAGCAAAACTTCCTTGCCGGCTTAAACTTCCTCTGTAAGTTACCCAAGCGTCCATTGTTCCGACCGGACGGCGAAGTTTGACGACAATTACACCGTTGGAATATCCTGCGATTAATTCGTATTTTCCGTCGCCGTCAAAATCGGCTAAAGTTGCGGGTGTGGCTCCGTTGAAATTTTGGTAAAAAGGAAAGCCGCTCAACATACTTCCGTGTCTGTCGTAAATCAAAATGCTGTTCAGCCAATCCTGCAAAATGATTTCGTATTGAGCATCGCCGTTAATGTCGGCAGCCAAAGGAGGACAATTGAAAAAACATCCGGTCTGCACGGGAAAGTTATTGAAGTCGCTCCCGTCTTGTCTGCAGGCATATAAAGTTCCGTTTGAGGTTACAAAGACAATGTCCAATTCACCGTTGCGGTCAAGATCCAAAGGAATGGCTCCGCCGGCTATGTCACCGTTAATTTGTCTGCTCATGATAACAGAGCCGTCAGGTGCAATTAAATAAAGCTGATTATGCGTTCCGACTGCTGTGGTATTATTATTCAAAACGACGGGTGAGCCGTTGACGCTTCCCGAAAGCTGGACGGGAAAGCCGGTTTTGATGGTTCCTTCACTTTCAATTGCCCAAAGTTTGCCGTCTGTCGTGCCTGCTATAATTTCCGCGCTTCCGTCATTGTCAATGTCCGCAACAGCCAATTCACAACTTGCAGGTGCAGTCAATTCTGTCGGGAAGCCGGCAAGTAATTGATTTTCATAGTTTAGCGCGTAAATTTTGTTGTTGTAGGCAGAGGCTATAATTTCGTTTAGACCGTCGCTGTTAATGTCCGCTAAAATTGGAGTGAAGAGACAAGTACTTCCCGTATCGTAATTCAGGTAAAAGAAACTTACCGTATCTTTATGCGCGACCGCATAGATATGTCCCGTCCTGCTGGCAAAAGCATAACTATACATGGGAGTGTTAATCAATTCATAAGGACCTGCGGCAAAACTGCGGTTCAGATTTTCTTCCGTCGGAAAATCAAAGCTGCTCACTTCCTGGCCTGCTTCATTGATGAAATGACCGTTTCCTGTTACATCCGCGAACAAAATTTGATGCTGATTGTTGAATTGGAGATCACCAACCACGGGAGCGGATTTTCCGGACTTATAACACTCCCAAGGAAAATGGCTGTCCAGTAAAGTGATTTCCATGTCTGCATTATATTGACGGTTACAAACTAAGGCTCCGGAAGTTTGCTCGGACGCCGTAACCCTGATTTTGAAAGAGTAATTCCCGAAAGACATTTCCTCCGGCAACTGAAAACGCAGACATAAAGTCGTGTCAGATAAAGCTCCTGCCGCCAAAGAAGGAATATTTATGCTGCCATTCAATAAAGTTAAACCAGTAGGCAGAGCTTCCACTGTTATCGAAACATTGTGTGCTGTTCCCCATCCCGCCAAATTACGAACTTTGGGGTAAAGCCTGATAATTTCGCCGGGATTCAGATTTCCGTCTCCATCACCTTCGCTGTCATCGTATTTGTAGCCTTCCAAAGTCAAACAAGGCAAGGTCGGATTTGGCAGTTTAACCGCTGTGCTCGGGTCTCCGAATAAAATTGTTTCATAATAGCACCACAGCATTACTTCTTCTTGCATGGCGTAGTTCAGGTTTTCCAAAAGTGAATATTCCATCGCTTGACCGAAACGAAGCAGGTTATGCTGAAACATTCCGTTAAAAAATTCGCGGTCAAAATATTCGCTCGGACCGTTTATACTTCCGGGCATATACCATCCGTAACGCGTGTTGCCGATGAAGGCAAAAAGCCCACCTGATGCAGTAACAAAATGTTCTCCAATGGCTTCAGCATCTCCGCTGGTGCGTTGATCAAATGCTGCGGGATAACATCCTTGCGTATATAAAAAGCCGTATTCCGTATTGGTTAAAGCTTCTACATTGCCGTTGGATTGACCCATCAGGAAAGATTGATTGGAATGACCCATGTGATTCATGATTGCGCCTCCGTTATTGATAGCGTCAATCACGACGGGTGCAGAATAGGTTCCATCCCTTTGGTAATGAGTTTCCAAATGATAACCCGAAGGTAAATATACGGCTACTGCATCTTTATAGTCACCGCCCCAAGTTACGGGATCCCAATTCAAATTTTCCCCGAAAAAAAGTGCTATGTTATTGCTGAAAGTGTCATGATTCACATAATACATGGTTTTATCAATGATGTGCTGAAATTCGGTTTGAGTTTCGGCAGGAAAACGACCGACCATCACTTCCGGTAATAAATCCGGATTATCTGAAGGATATTCTCCCCAAAGATTGTCTTGGTCCGCATTCCAATTGCCGTCTAAACAACCGAAATATAAATCACTCGGCATAAAATTGTCTACTGTGTCGCCAACATGACCATATAAACCGCGCACTGGAATGATTTCATCGTCACCTGCCAAAATGACATACTGCAAAGGAGAGGTTGTTGAAACCCAAGTCTGATACGCATCAATTATAAAAGCGCGCAGTTTTGCCGCATTGTCAATTCCCGCATAATCAGTTAGGATGGATTCAATCGCTACGATGCCGGTGGGAATATTGGCGGAATTTTTCCAGTTAGCATAAGCGGAAAACCAATTCAGCCGATTTTGAGAAGTGATGATGAGCATGCTTTTCGGCTGAGTGGGATCAATATATCGTGTGTGAGGATTATGCATTCCGGTATTGTGATAGGTGAATTGCAGGTCGGGATTTATTACGCTTTGATTTAACAGGGAAATTATTTCACTATCGGTCCTCAGCATAACTGCTTGTTCTGCGCCTAAATCAGTATCCTGCTCAGTTTCGATGATGAGATGGAATTCCGAAGCAAAAGCCAATTCCTTTCTGACGGGATTATACTGCCAAGGGTATAAATTTATGATTCCCAGCCTGTAACCGCACCACTGCTGCTCGCCTAAAAAGTTAAAATCGGAAGACGGATAAAAAGCGTCCGCATTCCATACTTCAGGATTTTTTACTGTCTTATCCGCTAAAGATTGGTTTGTCGGCTGGGGAGAACGCACATAATCCAAAGCGATATTTTGCCTGACAGTTTTTGGTTGCAAGCAGGTCACTTGAACATTGGCGACCTTTTCACCCATAGGCAGCAAAATTTTCACGGGCCAAAACGGTAAGGCAGGATTGCCTGAACGCATAAGCAACGGGACTTTAGCTTCAGCTAAACTTTTAGTTATGTTCAGGTCAGGCACAGTAACTTTTAAAGACATCTCCGCCGCTAAAAGTATCGGCAAACACATCAGTATGAGCAACATCGCTTTTTTCATTACTTATCTTTATCCTTTTTCTTCAAGATAGCTTCTTCTCAAACCCTGTATTTTATTTTTTACCCTTGCCATTTATGTCAATACAAAAACATAAAACCCCATAATAAATTTCTGCTTGTATACATACATCGCTCCTAAAAAGAATGGAAAAATCCCAATCAAGCAAGTATAAATGGCTAGTAAAGGGTATAAGTACCCCCCCCTACCAGAGATTATAAATGGCACTAAGCAAAAACTGTATAACTGGTTGTTATTGAGACAGGTAGAGGGAATGCAACCATTATGAACACATATATTAAAAAAATGGTTGCCATCTCGACAGGATATCGGGATATGCAACCATTATGAATAACTATATGGAAAACAAAAGAATTATTGGTGTTCAGGATGTCAAGACTTATCGTCTGCAGATGGTTCAAGATGCGCTAAAATATGGAATTAAACCCTGCGCTCGCCAGTATCAGACAACGGTTAAAACAGTGCGTAAATGGGTAAAGCGATACCAACAATATAAGGAGGATGGTTTGAATGATCTTTCCCGTAAGAAAAAACACTGTCTAATCAAGATTGATAAAGAAACGGAACTGCAGATTATTAAATGTCGCAAAGCTCACCCGAGTTGGGGTGCGAGAAGAATCAAAGAAGTCCTGGAACTCAACTTCTCGCATGTCTCTATCCATAGAGTAATCAAAGATGCTGGTCTGATTTTGCCGAAAAGAAAAAAATATAAGAAACGCAAAGATATGCAGGAAGTCCGAAAACAAAAGAAAGTATTTAGCCGGTTTCAAATAGA
>Ga0208695_1000553_pt1 | contig 39438 bp, 30 predicted proteins | sample AD_UKC111_MetaG_FD_184449 | JGI IMG/M metagenome (GOLD analysis project Ga0208695, IMG submission 184449) | Active sludge microbial communities of municipal wastewater-treating anaerobic digesters from Hong Kong - AD_UKC111_MetaG (SPAdes)... | ecosystem: Engineered > Bioreactor > Anaerobic >... | reverse complement strand
GGCGCTTCGGTGACGCAGATTCCATCTCGGCACGGACCACACTAGAGTCCACTTTAGATGCCGGATATACGACTGCAGGCGCTTCCCACAAAGCCAACATATCAATCTGTCTCTTGCGCTTGGGGGGAGTCCATATATGACTTGTTAGAGCAAGTTTTAAAAATCGCTGGTAACACCAATGATTACATGTTTTTGAGAATAGCTAGTTTTTTGCAATTTAAGAGTAGCTAGCCAATCTTCACCTCTGAATTTTTCGGCTTCAATTTCTGATATGTCTGTAATTTCCAGAAGCCTAAAGGGGTAGTTTTTAGCTATTAGATTTTCGTCCTCTGTGCTGCATAAAACATCTAGATTTCCGTCAAAAATTAGTTCGTGTACTTTCATATTCTCGTCCTTAAACTAGCGAAACTTCCTAATACAGTCTAACGTTCGACGTAAGGGACCTGCCGCAGGCTGCCTCGACGGAGGGGCTAGAACCATTGCTTTCCACTGCGCCGACAGGACGGGACATGAGGACGCTATCATAATTTGTGTGCGGCTGCCAACTGTGCTCGCCGACATGTTGATACCCCCAGCCAAGGTACATAGCGATGAGCCCCTTTGCAGGGGCGGCGGTGTCGAGTGCCATGACTTGGCCGCCGCTTTGGCGAGCGTGAGCCAGCGCGGCATCGTGAAGGGCCTTGCCGAGCCCAAGGCCTTTGAGGCGCGGAGAAACGGCGAACTGGCAAATAGACCAAGTGTGGGGATGCCGATAAAGCTCAAGCGGTGACTCGGGCTGCGGTGGCCGAACAGTGATGGTGCCGACATACTCACCCGCCAACTCGGCGACGAGGCCTTGGCCGGACGCAAAACGCGTGGCCGTATCACTGACTGACTGATGGGTTCCCCAGTAGCGCAGACCAGCAGCGGCGTGCTGGCCGTACGCAAGATGGATGAGGTGAGTGATCCGCTCCAAGTCGTCAGTTGGCGACAAAGGACGTATCGGGATCTCGCTGGACACGGGTTTCATGTACCCTCACCTACGATCTCCCCCGCAAGCCGCGTATACCCAAAACCCCCATGCAAGCCGTATAACACAATTTTCTCCCTTTAAACCACTGCTTCTACACTTCAAAAACCGCATAGCGTATCCGCGTAAAATACCTTCACGGATAAGCAGGTAGCGATAAGCTATTTTCCTACTGCTAGGCCAGTTGCGCCATGCCAGTACACGCCTGAGCCACTACAGTTTAGTTAGGGAGAAACAATACGTCCAGAAGACTTATCCCACCGGTATTTATGCACGGAGGCTCCTGGGCAAGAAACGGATAGGGATTTTGAACCCGCACCTAATGCGCTCTGGATGGGTTGAGTTAGATGAGGTCATCAACGGATGTGTCTTGGAAGATGGGGAGGTTGTCAAAGAAGAGATTTTGGTTGCTCAATGAATTTTTTTGCAGGCTGCGATTAAAGCCCTCTGCCTGTGCGTTGATCTGTGGGGACTTGGCTGGCGTAGGCAACCCTCGCGACTTTGGTTCGCAGAACGGTTGGAGTGAACTCTACTTTAAACTCAGAACCCTTATCAGAAAAGACAGGGTTAGGGGAGCAGGAAGAGCAGGTGGGGGCGTTAGATAAGCAAGGGAATTGAACTGCTCCGACTGTTTCTTTTTTAGCTGCTGCGGTTTAAGGTCTGTCCAATCCAGTTATGGTTGGGGCATTTGTGGGGCTTCAGTGCCGCACACTGTAATATTCATGCGGGTCTTCAAGCAAAAGTAATTGAAAAGCCGCATCAATATTACGGTAAGAGTTGTGGAAATTCTAAAGAATAACTTTTTCTAAATCTTCTTTTACTTAGAGCCTGTTGATGTTTACCCCTTTTTGGAAATACAGGCACAGCATATCTCCCTTACTCAACTTAAAGCCAAGGTGGTTACGTGCACGAAAATGGAAAAGTCTTTACTAAGCCTCACAGCCTGGGGAACGCAAACCCCACACTTCACTCGGGGATCATGCTCTTGTCTAATTTTCAGCCTCCACCACTAACTCTCGGCTATCGCTGAAGCCATGCTCATCTACTACACGTATTAAGAAACGTCCGACGCGTGGGGGTAGCCAGCTAAGCGCGGCACCATTCGTGCTTTCTCCAATAAACGCCTGGTCTGCGAACCAGTAAATACGAGCGGCTTGGGTAATAGCAGCAAGCTGCAAGGGAGTCCGTGGTCCGCTGGCTCGCAAGACATAGTGTGTACCTTGCAGCGGTGAGGTAATGGACGGGCCACCCCCTTCCCGATCACTGCGCCCAGAGGCTGTTTGAGTGCAATGCAGGGGAAGTTCTGGAGGTTTAACACGGGGCATTCCTGCCTCACGAAACAAGCGTTGCATATCAGAAGGCCAGTATTCATGGACTTGGCGTGTCCACCCTGCACGCTCAATGCAATCAGCTGTTCCATTACGGGGGTTGATCCACACTGCGCGATGCAATTGGCTTTGCGTAATGGGCGACTTTCCAGGAATAAACCAGCTTAGTTTTTTCTCTGGACAATCCGCATTGGGTAACTGACCTGTAGCCGCGCAAACCTCAAGCTGGCGTAATTTTAGATTGCGAGAAGCAGACGATTCGGTTGGTTGCGTTAACTGCTGCGCACGCAAGGCATCCACTATCCGGAAAAACAAAGGAGCTGCAGTACGTACCCCCACCAGGGCAGGGTTGCTTTCATTATCAAAATTGCCTAGCCAGACAATGAGTACCATATTGTCAAACACGCCGGCTGTCCAGGCATCGCGAAAGCCCCAAGAGGTTCCGGTTTTCCAGGCTACTGCGGGTTTTGCGGGCAGTTCCGTATCGGGCCGAGGATTATGCCGCAACATGTTTAAGCTAAGCCATGCTGCTTCAGCACTAAGCGCTTGACTGACGGGGCGATTATGCTGGGTTTTTAGAAAACGTAAGGCTGTGAATTTTCCTTCATTTGCAAGGCCGGTATAGAGCATGCCCAGTTCTTCTGCACTGGCATCTCCACCACCCAGTGCCAGCGCTAAACCGTAGTAGTTTTCACTGTGTTTCAGGCTCAGGCCCGTTTGTTTTAAAAAATCGTAGAGTCCAGGCTTATCCAGGCGGGAAGTCACAAAAACAGCAGGTATGTTACGGCTGCGGATTAATGCCTCTTGCGCGGTAATGGGGCCTACAAATCGCCCATCAAAATTCTCTGGAGAAAAAGGTCCAAATGCGGTAGGAGCATCTTTGAGCACAGTCATAGGATGCAATAAGCCTTGATCCATCCCCAACGCATAAATAAAAGGTTTAAGCGTGGAGCCAGGGGAACGTCGCGCCTGCAAGCCGTTAACCTGGCCATCAATGCTTTCATCAAAATAATCTGCAGAGCCTACATAGGCGCGGATTTCCCGTGTCTTGGCCTCTATCAATATTGCAGCAGCATTTTTTACACCTTGCGACAATTTTTGTTCTAGGTAGAGACGCAATTGCCGCTCGACTACTTCTTGATGTGCTGAGTTCAAGGTAGTCATTTGCAGGGGTGCAAGATCACTGCGCCGGTGTATCTCTTCCAATACGGCGTCGGTAAAATGGGGTGCACGGTAGGGAAGTTGTGCTGGGCTGCGCAGCTGTACCACTTGAGCGGTATCACTATTGTGGATCATTGCTGCGTTGGGGCGATGGTTTTTCCACAAAAGATTGATGCGTTCCCGTGCAGCCAGCAGTTGAGGGTTTTCCCCTTTAGCTTTTGCGCGTTCCCGTGGATTTTGCGGAATAACGGCCAGCGTTAGCGCTTGCGGAACAGTGAGTTGATCTGCAGCTTTGTTAAAGTAAATAAGGCTTGCTGCAGCTACTCCTTCAATATTGCCGCCATAAGGAGCGGTGTTTAAATAAGCCTCAAAAATATCATGCTTTGAATAGCAGGCTTCTAAGCCGATAGCCAGAGCTATCTGCTTGAGCTTTCCGCTGATAGTGCGGGTATCCAGTCCGTACAAGCGTCTGGCTAGCTGCATAGTGATGGTGGAGCCGCCTTGTCGATTGCCCTGAGCTGTTTGAATCACACTGCGCAGCATGGCGGCTGGATTGACCCCGGGGTGCCAATAAAATCGCCTATCTTCGTAGAGTAAAACGGCTTCTTGTAAAGCGGGCGAAATACGGTTTAGCGGGGTCCACAATCTAAATTGCTGATCGTTGGAAAGTGTCAGACGTAACAATTGGCCATCTTGTGTCAAAAGGGCAGTAGAACTGGGAATGCTCGCTTGCAAAGCAGGGTGCGGATACCAGCGTATACCCACAACCGTTATCGAAAAAAATAAGAACGTTAGTGCGGTTCTGCCAAGCCATTGCTTCAGCCTGGCAGAAAGCTGCCAATTCCTACCAGTCATCACCGCACTACGGTTAAGCCGGAAAGTGATGATCTTGCTTGCAGCGTTCTATCATAAAGTGATTCTGCAAACGCAGGAGGAACCGTAAAAGTACCTGCATTGGTGGCCTTAATCCGATAGCGAATTTCAGTGATTGAGTTGGTAAAACTGCCGTAGAAAACAACTCTATCCTCGCGTACGTCGCTATTTTCAGCACGCCAGTTCCCTCCAGATAAAATGCGTGATTGAGCCGCTCCATTTTGTGTATTCACTGCGGTATTAATCACGGGTTCGAAACCGCCCGGTAATAAATCAACTATGACCGCATTATTAATAGCCGCACGATCAATTGCGCGAAACTTCAGTACTACGGTTAATTCCTCACCCAATCTGGCAGTGCTTGCAGGCTTGCCTTCTGCAGTCAGATACTCCCGCAATACTTCCATTCCGGCTTTTAGTTCTGTTTTAGGAGGTGACTTATCAAAACCCGCCTCAGAGATCGCATAAAAAATGGGGCTACTACCTTCAGTAGATAATTTTAATTTGCTTGCCTGAGGACTGAAGGGTCCACGCTGTACCAGGTTGCCCGGCAATTGAAGAATACTAGCTTTACCGTGTTGATCGATCTCACTAATAGTGAGTTTTCCCACAGTTTCTGCGCTTACGCTATTAGCATAAGCCTCCAAAGCCAAAATCATCCATGCGGCTGAATGGGTATTAAAAGTTTGTTTAGATAAAGGAGCGAGCATACTTTGCAAAGTATTCGTACCGAGATTTTTGGCGCGTGCCGGAAAATGCTTGGAGAGTAGATACAAGACCTGGGTATCCCGAATCAGTGGGTCGTAATAACTGTCATATAAAAATTGAGGGCGCGCAGCCTTTACCATTTGTTGCGCTAAAGGCGCCATGAGTTGGTTAGCCATTTTTTCATCTTTGAGCAATTGATAGCTGGCCGCTAAAAATGCTCCCGCAGCGTCCTGCGGCATTTCCTTGGCATAAGTGGTCTCTAGGCGTTCCCGCAGTGCCGTAAGCAGCGCCGTTAAAGCTGGGGAAGGAAGCTGGCCTTGCCGGGTTAACACATAAGTCGCATAGGCCCGTGTACGCAATTCAAATAAACTATTCGCAGGTTTAGCGGCAATCATTTCCAAATAGGTATTGCTTGCGCGTAGCAAATCGGCTGGTATTGTTTGGTTATGCTCACGGGCTTCGAGTAAAAAATGCGCAGCATATACAGTCGCGTAATCATCAGCCTTAACCCCAGCAGACCAAAGGCCAAAACCTCCCTCTCCATTTTGGCGGCTACGCAATACGCTAATGAGTTGTTCGAGCGCTTGGCGCTGACTGCTGACATCAGTTTTTTTCAAAAATTCTGGATGTTGCGATAATACGACCGCGGGCAATGCTTTACTGACAATCTGCTCGGTACAAGCATGCGAAAAACTGTCCAGATAAGCGCTTAAGCCATTGGCTAGCACTAGGGGAACCGGCGAAGCGGCGAGTTCAAGTTTGCGATATTCCTCATGCAAATCCCGCGTTATGGGCAATTCTGTATTTCCTGTAAAGTTGCCCATATTGATTTGCGCAATGTACGGGGAAGCAGGGCGCACGCTGGTCTCATAACTTAAACGGGCTTTTCGATTAGGCTGCCCTTCCAATGTAGCGGTAAAAGTTAAGGGCGTAGACCCTAGCTTAGGCAGGGTTTTAAGTTTGAAAACGGCAACTCCTTCACGCATTTCGGCAACAGGAAGCACTTGTTCTGCAGGGCCTTCCAATTGAAGTCCAGAGCCCGTGCTCAAGGCGAGCCGCACTTTTGCATCTTTTCCTGAACCTATTGCATTATTGGAAATACCCACGCTGACTTCGAACTGATCACCCGGGGCTACCATACTGGGGACATTAGGCAGCAAGACAAAATCTCCCCGCACAGTGGTCGCTGCTTTAGCTATTCCAATACTTGAATCATTTACAGCTACGGCATAAAGACGCAGACTGCCATTGAAATACTCAGGAACGGTATAGGTAAATTCCTTTTCTCCATTGATATCGACAATTCCCGACCAATAAGCGACAGCTTGCTCGCGTTTACGTTTGAAAGGGTTCAAATGCTTACCTAAAGCACTTTCTTCATCACCGCCAGGCGCACTCGCCGCCATGAGTTTTTTAAACTCAGGCAAAATCAGATCCAGAATTTGTGAAGTCTTTACTTCTAAAGCACGTTTCTGGAAAAAGTGCGCTAGAGGATCTGGATTTTGGTAGCGCGCCACTTGCAAGATACCTTCATCTACTGCGACGACTACTGCGCGACTAGGCAGTTTGGAAGAGAGTTTCAGGTTCAGTTTTTCCCCAGGCTTGACTATTGCGGGAGCAGTCAGCTTTAGCGGGTTAGTGCGGGCTGTTAATGCGGTTGCAAATGGCACAGCACCGTAACTCATCGGACTGGTAAAGATTTCGTCAGAGGCAATATCACGCACAAATTGCACGCTTACATAGCCGTTACCCTCAAAATTAGCAGGCAATTTAATCTTTTGAACACTGGCAAGCGTATCTGCTTTAAACCAAGTATGAGCAAATACCTTCTCACGCTCGATCGTAATGAGCCCGGCACCCGCGTAAGGTGCGCGAATAGAAACTTCAATTTCTTCACCAGGGTTGTAATCCTTTTTGTTCAAGGTGAGTTGCAACTCAGCATTACGCTCCAAGGAGCGCGTCACATTGCCTTTACCGGACACGCTGTAATTAATCCGGTTCATTTCCAGACCTTCAGCATCCCGAATCACATAAGCAAAATTCCCCGGTGTTTCAGAATTAAGGGCTAAAGTAGATCCTTGGGCGGCAATTGCAAAGGCATTCTCGTCTACCAGCACTTCGCGTTTTTTTGATTCATACTTATAAATACCATTTTCCTGTTTAGTGAGCACGCTAATAAACTTGATTTCAAGAAGCTGCAGTTTAAGTTTATCTTGCGCAATGCGCTTGGCCTGTGGATTAATGGCAATCAGATCAATAGTGCGTTTGGCTCCGCGATTTACATAATTTAAATCGCCATCTGCCTTAAAACCTATTAAATAAGGTAGTGTGGACACTAAAGAAGCGGTTTCAGCCGAAACCGAACGGCCTCCCTCGGGCTCAAATGCACGCATCAAGACATGGGCCCGATAAGTCGCACGTGCATATTTTTCAAGGTTTAGATTAAATTCAGCCTCACCTTTTGCATCCGTATATTGATCAGGCAAGTTATCCGAAAAACCTTCTTTGGCTCGTAAAGGATCGTAAAACGAATAGGCTGGCCAGGCGCGGAAGCTGGGATAAGCAGGACTTAAGGTAAGCGTCGCTTCAAGCTTACGCTTCTCTGCAGGGGTACCAAATAAATTCTGTACATTGACTTGTGCCCTTAGATCTTTGGGATGTACCCAGCCATCCTCCACTTGGCTGGATAAGCGTGCCGTAACTCTCATCCGGTCTGGCAAAAACTCTTGCAGCTTTACCGTAGTGGAACCAATGGCCTTGCCGGATTGGCCAGAGGGGGCGTCTTTCGCAAGGCTCAAGTTAATAGTGTAGACACCGGTGGGGGAGATATCCTGGGTAGTATGGGATATCTCCACAAAACCACCTGAAGTGAGCTTGACAAGCTCCTGTTTGACTTTTAGACCGCGAGCATCCAAAACTTCTGCAATGAGTGGCAGGCCTGCCAGATTTTTTCTCCAATCGGCGGCTTTGACAATCATTCCAATACGCATCGTATCGCCCGGGCGATAAATACCGCGGTCCGAAAATAGATAAGCATTTAAATCATCGGCACTCATTGCATTTTGAAGGCCCCCTACATCGAAACGGGACATGTCTAAAGTCCGGTCCCGGCGATTAAGTGGCATAAAGGAAAAATCGTTTCCTTTTTTGGCCGTTAAAACCAGGGGCGCTTTTTCCCGGGAAAATCCGTCTATCTTGGGTAGTCTTGCTGCGCCAAAGTTGTCTGTTTGTGCGCTCGCAATGGTGACTCCATTTTTAGCTATTACTTCTACCAGAACGCCTGCCACCGGATTTCCACTGTGAATAGATTGCACATAGGCATCAAAAGTCCCGTCCAGTGAGCGTTTCAGCACCAAGCCCAAGTCTGTTACTACCACAAGGCGACGATCTGATTTTTCAGATGGATTCGTACCCTCTGACTCATTTTCTTCCGGTGCTCCCTCCTCAGACTCTGCTTCTTGATCCTCGCTAGGACGTTCAGGTCTAGCGTTTTTTGCAGCCTCTTGCTGTTTTGCGTCTGCTTTAGGGTCATAGCCTTGAATATTTAGCAGGAATACCCCTTTTTTCTCATCCCCTTTTAAATATTCCCCTAAATCAATCGCTTCATAGTGAGCACGACCGGCTTTGAGATTTAAAGGAATCTTGCGTTCAAAGCGTTCGGTAAGATTTTCCGCATTAAGCTGACCCATAAATTGGGGATCAGAAAAATTTCCGCGAGATTGCGACACTAAATGTTGCAATTGTCCAGGTAATAGCCGGCCGATCTCAAACTTTACCCCCGGTAAATCGCGCAGCAATACAGCTACTTTCTTTTCTCCTGACAGGGCTAGCAAGGAGCCTTGAGAAAGGATTTTTAGCTCAGCGGGAAAGGCGGGGACTTGCAACAAATGATGACTGGTATCACCCAGAAGATAACCACCAAACGATTTAACCCCTTTGTTTACTTTGATATAGAGACTACGCCCAACATCAGCGCTGTATTTAAAGCTATGCAGCTGTACATGTTCACTTTCTGTCGGTATGGGAGCAAGCTTTAAGGGAGTAGCTTGTCGCAATACTTCCGGAGTGATTTGTTCCAGATCGCCCCATACATAGGGTTCAGCATGATCTTCTTTTTTGGTACCGGGAGGATAAACAGGCAGCACCCAGGCTTGTACTGCTTTGTTCATTTCCTTTTCATAGGTGGTTTCGGACATACTGATGGTTAATACATGCTCGGGCTCATAACGATCGTTAGTGGCTACCACACTCTCGACATTTTCAACGGCTAGGCTGTTGAGTCCTGGAATTTTTATTGTTTGGTTTAAGGGCTTCTCGGTAGCATTACCCTTTGCCAGAGGTTTAATGCCTGCCCCAATAGTAATTTTTAAAGAAGTGTTTTCTTTCGGAATCGGCAAAGGAACGGAATGCAGATAAGCTTCCCGTTTAAATTTGTCGTAACTGATTTGCCACTTTATATTTTCTTTGCCACCTTCTAGAAAACTACTTTTTCCTGGCGCTTGTAACTGCATTTCAATTCGTTTTTCTAAATCAGCGGTATCTACCGGATGTGTAAAACGCAGCGTCAACACAGCCTTTTTAAGGCCGGGATCCGTGGGGTCCTGGTAGAACTGAGCGCTTGCAATTTTTGCTCCAAACGCGGCACTAGAAAATTTAAAACTCCGCTCTTTCAAGCGCAAATTTTTAGGAGCCAGTTCAGAATCAAACTCTCCTTCATAACTCATTCCGATACCCCAAGCCTCGCTAGGTAAAAATTCCAAGGTTTTTTCCGTACTCCAACGCCATTGTCCGGGAATCGAAGGGCTGAGGCGAATGTAAGGTGCACTGCCGGGTGTAGTGCCAGCCGGAAGAACTTTACCTACGGCGGCCAATGGCGCAATTGAACGGGAAAACTCAACTTTTAATGCATCAATATGCAGGGAACCATCTTCCTTATAGCGGGGTTCTGAAGAGGGCGGGATCACTCTAAAAACCACTTCCATGGGTTTTGGCTGTGCTTGCCACCAGGTATAGCCGTAGCCTGTACACCCTGCAGCCAGTACTCCTAATAAAAGTGTGGAAAAAGCAGCTCTGGGTCGAGTGTGAGCCCAGCGATTAATCCGTTTTATTCCACCAAGGCTTACCCGGCTAAGCGTTTTCCAAAGACCTTTAGCCCAGGTTGGTGGTTGCCAGTGCAAGCTGCCAAACATGGCAAACAGCGCAGTTGAAATGATGGTGGCTACCCAGCGCAAGCCCTTACTTAACCTAGACATATCCCAGCTTTCCCAAAAGTTTGTTAATTATTTTTCCCAAGATGTGTATCTTGTTCGGATAGAGTAGGTCGTAGCTGTGAAACCTTCACAGCAGGAATGTGAAATTTGTGTGAACTTACAACAGTTACCAACAGAAAAAAGGAAAGGGGAGTATCACACTGCTGTATGGGCAGGCATAGCAGCAGAGTATCGAGCCCATAAGCGCCTTGATCGCTATAAGCGTTAACCTCCAGACTCGCACAGGCAAAAATAGTGGCTTGTAAAAATTCATCGCTAATATTACAGAAGGTTTGGATGAACAGGGATAAGGTCCTTTTCAAGTGCACAGAAGGCAAAAAATAAACTCACGGTAATAAGATGTGCCGCGAAAGATGTGAATACACGGTGGATATTCTGCGTAAATGTCGCGATTCGGGATGGGTCAGCAGCCAAAGCTCGGTCTCACATTCCTCAAGCGGCTCACTCAGTCGCACTAAATCGCTTCGACGATCGGCAATGAACAAGGGAAGAATACCAACTCCCATCCCTAGCGCTACCAGTTCCAAAACCGACAGAATGCTGTTCACGCGGTAGCGTGGCAGTACTTTGGGCACATGACGTTTACGCCACACAACAGAGGGATGCTCTGGCAAAGCATCGTCTGGCGCTACCCAATCACTCTGCCCATTGAGCACCCTTTGCAGAGTGTAAGATCGCTGTCCCTTTGCGGCGTAAATGGCCACCTTGATAGAACCGAGATGTTTTCCGACCAGATGCTGGGGAGGCCGTTTGGTTGCCCTCACAGCAATGTCTGCATCTCGGCGCGTAAGGTTGGCCAGCTCGTTGCCGGTGCGTAACTCAAATGTCAACATAGGATGCCGACTACATAACTTTTGCAATGCAGGTGCGACTAGGCCGTGTAGCACCGTATCGGTGGTGGTCAGAAGAACGCTACCGGAAACCTGCGTGGGACTTGCATCCACCATTGCTCGCGCCGCTTCCAAGGCTGCTTCCATCTGCTCTGCATATTCAGCCAATGAATTTGAAAGCTCTGTGGGCAGGTAACCAGAGCGGGACCTTGAAAAAAGGCTGCTTCCGATCTGACGCTCCAAGCGTTGCAAAGATCGAAAGACCGTTGATGGATCAACATTGAGGCGACTGGCCGCACCGGCCAGGCTCCTGCCCCGTACTAATGCCAAGACTAGTGTCAGATCGGAGGGTTGAGGTATGTATTGCATTTTTGCAATTATATTTTGTTTTTCTGCATATTCTCATTGCGAAGGAGAAATCATACAGTTCAACTGTCGATCAATCAACGGAGTTACATCATGATTCTTTCACAGAATTTATCTTTACAAATGGGTATTACTTTGCTGCGAATCAGTCTCGGCATGATGTGAATTGCGCATGCGCTTTTGAAGTTGTTTGTTTTCACGTTGCCGGGAACTGCACAGTTTTTTGAAAGCATAGGATTTCCAGGGCTCCTGGCCTATCCGGTTTTCGCTGCTGAGTTGTTGGGGGGCATTGCGCTGGTCTTGGGCATCTATGCCCGCCAAGTGGCGCTATGGCTTATCCCAATCATGGCTGTTGCTGCCGGGGTCCACGTACCGAATGGGTGGGTACATACAAGCCCCGGGGGTGGTTGGGAGTATCCCGTGTTTTTGATGGCTGCCTCCATTGCCTTGTGGTTAATGGGCGATGGTGCAGCCGCTCTGCGCCGTAGCACGCGCCTCACCCTAGGACGGGCAACAGCTTGACATTTTTTTATCATTTTTATCAACCTCATAGGAGTATTAGTTATGAAACTTTTCTACGCACCTGGTGCATGCTCTCTTGCTGTGCATATTGCCCTTCGAGAGTTGGGTATTCCCTTTGATCCAGTCTCGGTTGACTTAGTGAAATACACGACCAGTGATGGGACTCATTACAAATCTATTTCGCCTCGCGGATACGTGCCACTGTTGGAGTTGAATGATGGAAGTCGGCACACTGAGGTAGCTTCCTTACTTCAATATGTTGCGGATCTGGAACCGCATAAAAGCTTAATCGGTCAGCCCGGTTCCGCGCGTCGACTGTTGGTCATCGAATGGCTTACTTTTGTTAGCACTGAGTTACACAAAGTATTCAGCCCTTGGCTTTGGCACCCGGAAACTGCTGAATCAACGCGGATTTCTGTAAAGGCTAAGTTAGCTACACGCTTTGATGAACTGAATAGACTGCTGGGTGAGCAGGAGTTTTTAGCCGGCGACTATAGTGTTGCAGATGCGTATGCATTCACCATCATTAACTGGTCGAACTTTCTTGGAATCCCGCTGACCAAGTATCCCAACTTGTTAGCCTACATGGAGCGCATAGCTGCTAGAACGGCAGTGGATGCGGCAATGCGGGTTGAAGGGCTGAGAAAATGAGCGCTAATCTGCTACTGGTTTCGCACAAGCTGTGTCCTTACGTGCAGCGGGTAGCCATCGTGCTGGCAGAAAAAAAGATTGCGTACGAGCGTCGGAACATAGACCTCTCTGCCAAGCCCGACTGGTTTCTGCACCTTTCTCCCTTGGGTAAAACCCCGGTTCTACTGGTCAATCAGCAGCCTATTTTCGAGTCTGCTGTCATTTGCGAATATCTGGAAGAAACCGCTTTTCCCCCTCTTCATCCAGAAAACGCACTTCTGCGTGCCCGTCATCGGGCCTGGATGGAATTTGGATCCGCCCTGCTCAATGACATTGCCGGTTTTTATAATGCGCAGAGCATAGAGAAGCTGGAAACGCAACGGGAACGCATCAGATCAAAGTTTGTGCAGCTTGAAGAGGCTTTGGGTGAAGGCCCTTACTTTGCGGGTGAATCCTTCTGCATGGTGGACGCAGTGTTTGGCCCGGTTTTCAGATACTTCGATCTTTTTGACGAAATTCAGGTCTTCGGGTTTTTCATCAATCTACCCAAGTTGCAAAATTGGCGCCGGGCCTTAGAGCAACGGCCATCGGTGCAAAATGCAGTGTCGCCTGCCTACATTAGCGATCTAAGATCGTTTTTGCAAAGCCGTAACTCCGAGCTTTCCAGACGTATGAGTACTGTTAACACTTGAGTGAGGTCTGCGGGGCTAACTAGGGCTGCCTGCGAAGTCATAAATAAGAGAGAGGGTAGATACTAAGACTTGGATACCTTATAAGATAATAAGGAAAAACGCGTGCGAATTACGTGCGAATCAGGTACGGTTTTAGACCGTAAAAGACGCCGTTAATAGGCGTCTTTCCTTAGTGTAGCTAGGGGTATTGGTGGTGCTGAGGCGACGCCACGCGGCCTATCACGGCTGCAATAAGTTCCGATGAGCACCCTTCGGCGCTGACTACGCTGATCACCGTCTCTTGGCATTCCTCTGTCCTGTCCGGCCGTTTTTTGCTGACGCCGGTTCAATCCCAAACACGGAATCGAACTCGACTCCCAAAGCGTAGCTACGTGCCTGTTGTTGTAGTCCAAGTTGTGACGCATAATGTCATCAGTTTGATGATGTGGCCCGCTTAGCAATGGACAAACATAAAACCAATCGCAGCCTTTCGGCCATCCGTCTTGGATGAGGAGCCTTCGGTGACTCAACCCCAACGTGTCGAAAGCTTGAGCCACGCCCAGCGTGAGCGGCTGGCCTACATCGATTTCCGGCTCTACTTCTTCGGTGAGATCGGTCGACCAGACCTGATCGACCGTTTCGGTGTGGCTCCGGCAGGGGCGACACGCGACTTGGCGCTTTACAGGGAAATCGCGCCGCAGAACATCACCTTTGACGGTAGCAACAAGATCTACCGCATCGGGCAGGCGTTCTCCCCGCTGTTCGACCACGCATCGCAGCGCGTGCTGTCGGCGCTGGCTCTGGGCTTCGGCGATGGCGTAAACGGCCCGGCCAAGCCTTTGCAGCCGCTGCTGCCGTGCGAGTCACCCACCGCCCTGAGCAACCCCAGGATGGACGTGCTGGCCCCGATCTGCCGGGCGATCCACGCCAAGCGTCCCGTCGCCATCCGCTACCACTCGATGAGTAGCGGTGAGTCCGAGCGGATCATCGTGCCCTTCGCGCTGGTGGATACCGGCCTGCGCTGGCACGTCCGGGCCTTTGATCGCAAGAGCGGAGAGTTTCGGGATTTCGTCGTCGCCCGTATCGAAGCGCCAACGTTGCTCGACGAGGAGCCACAGGCCAATGAACGGCCGGACAACGACATCCAGTGGACGCGCATCGTCGAACTGGACTTCGTGCCCCACCCGCGCCTTGAACGCCCCGAGATCATCAAGATGGACTATGGGATGACCAACGGATCGATCCGGATGCGCGTTCGCGCAGCGGTCGCGGGCTACATGCTGCTGCGTTGGAGCGTGGACTGCTCGCCCGACCATCGCCTCAAGGAAGAACAGTACCGCCTATGGCTCAGCGATCCGTTGGCACTGTACGGCGTTGAGAACGCAACCCTCGCACCAGGGTATCAAGCCCCGGCAGCAAAGACATCACCCAAAGAGTAAGAACAAGATGGCAAAGAACGACACCGCTAAAAGCGGTAACGGAGGAAAACTCGGCTTCGAGGCTGATCTTTTCAAGGCCGCCGACAAGCTGCGCGGGAACATGGAGCCCAGTGACTACAAGCACGTCGCGCTCGGGCTCATCTTCCTGAAGTACATCTCCGATGCTTTCGAGGCCAAGCACAAGGCGCTCCTGGCCGAAGACGCGCAGGCCGTCGAGGACAAAGACGAGTACCTTGCCGACAACGTGTTCTGGGTGCCGAAGGAGGCGCGCTGGTCGCACCTGCAGGCTAACGCCAAGCAGCCCACCATCGGCACCTTGATCGATGACGCGATGCGCGCCATTGAGAAGGAGAACGATTCGCTCAAGGGCGTACTATCCAAGGACTACGCCCGACCTGCGCTAAACAAAGTAATGCTGGGCGAGCTGATCGACCTGATCTCCGGCATTGCGCTTAACGAGGAAGGCGACCGCTCCAAGGACATCCTCGGGCGCGTGTACGAGTATTTCCTGGGTCAGTTCGCAGGTGCTGAAGGCAAGCGCGGCGGTGAGTTCTACACGCCGCGCTCGGTGGTGCGCGTGCTGGTTGAAATGCTGGAGCCGTACTCCGGCCGCGTCTACGACCCGTGCTGCGGATCGGGTGGAATGTTTGTGCAGTCGGAAAAGTTCGTTCAGGAGCACGGAGGCCGCATTGGCGACATTGCGATCTACGGGCAGGAGTCGAACTACACCACGTGGCGGCTGGCCAAGATGAACTTGGCTGTGCGCAGCATCGACTCCGACATCCGCTGGAACAACGAGGGCAGCTTCCACAAGGACGAACTGCGCGACCTCAAGGCCGACTACATCCTTGCCAACCCGCCCTTCAATATCTCCGACTGGGGTGGCGACCGCCTGCGTGAAGACGTGCGTTGGAAATTCGGCGCGCCGCCCGTGGGCAACGCCAACTACGCTTGGCTCCAGCACATCTACCACCACCTCGCACCCAAGGGCACGGCGGGTGTGGTGCTGGCCAACGGCTCGATGAGCTCTAACCAGTCGGGCGAAGGCGATATCCGCAAGGCGATGCTCGAGGCAGACGCGGTGGATTGCATGGTGGCGCTGCCAGGGCAGCTCTTCTATTCCACGCAGATTCCCGCCTGCCTGTGGTTCCTGGCCCGCAACAAGAACCCCGGCAAGGACCTGCGTGACCGGCGCGGGCAAGTCCTGTTCATCGACGCCCGCAAGATGGGCGCGCTGGTGGATCGCACCCGGCGCGAACTCACAGACGAAGAGGTGCAGAAGATCGCCGACACCTATCACGCTTGGCGCGGCGACATCCGTAGGGGCGCGATTCATCGCGCCCATGATGTTGGGGATGCGTCAGGGTGTGATGAAGGGCGCAATGAATTGCGCCCCTACGAAGACATCCCAGGTTTCTGCAAATCGGCATCGATGGAAGACATCCGCAAACACGGCTACGTGCTGACACCGGGGCGCTATGTAGGCGCGGCGGATGTGGAAGACGACGGAGAACCCTTCGAGGAGAAGATGGCGCGCCTGTCTGCCCTGTGGCGCGAACAGCGGATAACAGCAACCAAGCTGGATGCGGCGATTGAGGCGAACCTCAAGGAGCTTGGCTATGGCGAATGAGCTGAACTCTCCCGTGGGCTATGGCGACTTTTTACACGAAGTCAAAGCACAAATACGCCAGCGTCAGTACCAGGCCCTGCGTGCCGCCAACAAAGAATTGCTCACGCTGTACGGGTGGATCGGCGAGGCCATCCACCGCCGCCAAACTGAGCATGGCTGGGGTAAGGCCGTTGTCGAAACCCTGGCCCGCGACCTGCAAGCCGAGTTTCCGGGGCGCAACGGTTTTTCTGCCCGCAACCTCTGGAACATGCTGGATTTCTACACCGAATACAGCACCAAGCCAAAACTGCAACCACTGGTTGCAGAAATCAGCTGGGCCAAAAACCTGCTCATCATGGCCCGCTGCAAAGATGATCTGGAGCGCGAGTTTTACCTGCGCGCCACCGCACGCTTTGGCTGGACCAAAAACGTGCTGCAACACCAGTTGGACAACCAAAGTTATCGCCAGTACCTGGCTGGGCAAACCAACTTTGATGCAGCGCTACCAGAAAGCGTGAAAGCACAAGCCCTGCTGGCGGTCAAAGACCACTACGTTTTCGACCTGATGGGACTGGCCGAGGAACACTCCGAGCGCGATCTGGAGCAGGCACTGGTTCGCAACCTGCGCGCCTTTCTCACCGAAATGGGCGAAGCCTTCACCTATGTGGGCAACCAATACCGGCTGCAAGTCGACGGCAAAGACTACTTCATCGACCTGCTGCTGTTTCATCGCCGCCTGCGGTGCCTGGTGGCCATTGAGTTGAAAATTGGCGAATTCAAACCCGAGCACAAAGGCCAGATCGAGTTCTATCTGGATCAACTCGACCAACACCACCGCTTGGAAGGCGAAAACCCACCCATCGGCATTGTCATTTGCCGCAGCAAAACCAAAACCATCGTCGAATACGCCTTGCGCAACACCAGCCGCCCCTTGGGCATCGCCACCTACACCGTGACACCACAACTCCCCGCCCTCTATGCAGGCGATTTACCCAGCCCAGAAGCCATTGCCACCCGATTGCAGGCTTGGAGTGTGGCGCAGGGGGAAGAAGAATGAGGCAACAAGCTGTTGCCCAATTTGCGAAGCAAGCTGCTTCGCAATTGTTTGCCAAACCCCTGGGGCTGGCCACTTACCAGCTTTCACACACCCTACCCGCTGAATTGCAGGGGCAATGGCTTCTGGGCTGGGTAAATCGCCTGCATTGAGGCGCTGGAGGCGGGGTTGAAGGGGGTGGGGGATGCGTGAGTGGTCTTTGACAACAGTCGGCGAAGCATTCAATGTCAATCCTTCTCGACCATTGAAGCGGGGCGCTGTTTCACCATTCATTCCAATGGATGTTTTGCCGCCTCACGCAAGATCTGTTGAGCGCATCGAATCACGCGAATACACCGGTACAGGAATGCGTTTTTGCAATGGCGATACGTTGATTGCCCGCATTACCCCATGTCTTGAAAATGGGAAAACAGCGTTTGTCTTCGGATTGCGCGATGGTGAGGTTGCGCACGGCTCCACTGAATACATTGTGCTCAGCGGGAAGCCTGAAGAAAGCGACTCGCTATTTGCCTATTACTTGGCACGATCGCCCGAATTTAGACGGTATGCCATAGGACAAATGGAAGGTACATCTGGCAGGCAGCGTGTGCCTTCCTCTGCGATTGAAAGATTCCCCGTTACGCTGCCCTCACTGCCAGAACAACGCGCCATCGCCCACATTCTTGGCACGCTGGACGACAAGATCGAACTTAACCGCCAGCAAAACGAAACGCTGGAGGCCATGGCCCGCGCCTTGTTCAAGGCGTGGTTCGTGGACTTTGAGCCAGTGCGCGCTAAGATGGATGGACGCTGGCAACGCGGCCAAACCCTGCCCGGCCTGCCCGCACACCTCTACGACCACTTCCCAGACCGACTCGTTGAATCGGAGTTGGGCGAGATTCCGGAGGGGTGGGAAGTGACCTCTGTTGATGACGAGTTCGATGTCACCATGGGCCAGTCTCCACCAGGAAATACCTACAACGAAACCGGTGAAGGGCTCCCATTTTACCAAGGGCGCGCAGATTTTGAATTCCGCTTTCCGAAAAGACGCGTTTATTGCACTGCGCCGACTCGGTTTGCAAGAAACGGAGACACTCTCGTTAGCGTTCGAGCTCCCGTCGGTGACATCAATATGGCGTCAGAGGACTGCGCTATCGGCCGTGGAGTCGCTGCTGTTCGACACAAGACCGGAAGCAGGTCTTATACGTATCAATTCATGAGTTCTATCTCAGATGTGTTTGCTCGATTTGATTCGGAGGGGACAGTTTTTGGGTCAATAGGGAAGAAGGACTTCCACTCGATTGCTCACGTGAAGCCCCCTCGTGATCTTGTTTTGGCTTATGAGAAGTTGGCGGCCCAACCGGATGATCAGATCGAGCGAAATGAACGGGAATCCCGCATCCTCGCCCAACTGCGCGACACCCTGCTGCCCAAACTCATCTCCGGCGAACTGCGCGTTCCGGATGCCGAGCGCATTGTCGGCGCAACCTTATAACCTTAGATCAGTGCCAGCATACCCATCGCAGCAGTCATGTTCGAAAAACGGGCTGAATTTAACAGTCGGAGCTTTTCATGTTAATTTTTCAGTGTTTTTTTAACACGTCTGGATCGTCATGTTAAAACCGAGCTATGTCTTGCCCAGCATGCCACCCCTGGGGGTGGACTTTGATACACCGGAGTTGCTCAAAGCCTTGGCGATCGCGCATCGGCATTTGGCAGAGCTCAAAGGTAGTGCCAAGAGCATCCCCAATCAGGCCATTTTGATCGATACGCTGTCGCTGCAAGAGGCCAAGGCCAGTTCGGAGATTGAAAGCTACGTCACCACGCAGGACGAGCTGTTTCAGGCCGATTTGCAGTTGACCGAATGGGTGAGCCCAGCGGCCAAAGAGGTGTCGCGCTACCGTGAGGCACTTAAAGCTGGCTTTGAGCTGATGCGTGCACAACAGGGGTTGCTGACCAACAGCACCTTGATCGCGCTGTTCCAAATGCTCAAGAACAGCAGCGAAGGCTTCAGGCAGATACCCGGCACTGTGCTGAAGAACGACAAAACGGGCGCCACGGTGTTCGTTCCCCCGCAAGACGCGGCTTCTATCCGGCGACACATGGACGATTTGCAGCAGTTCATCCATACCCAAGACGCTATGCTGGACCCGCTTTTGAAGATGGCTCTGATTCATCATCAGTTTGAGAGCATCCACCCGTTCAGCGATGGCAATGGCCGCATTGGACGGATTCTGTGTGTGCTGTACCTGACCCAAACGGGGCTGCTCAACACGCCTGTGCTTTATCTTTCGCGCCACATCAATCGCTACAAGTCCGACTATTACCGTCTGCTGCAAGCGGTGCGTGATGATGGCGACTGGCATGGCTGGCTTTTGTTTATGCTGCAAGCAGTAGCCAGCACGGCGCAAAGCACAGTGGTGCTGGTGGAGGGGATGCGTGAACTGATGGCGAACACCAAGCAGCGATTGCGGCAGGAATTGCCCAAGCTGTATTCGCAGGATTTGCTGAACAACTTATTCCGCCACCCGTACACCCGCATCGAGTTTGTGCAACGCGACTTGCAGGTGACGCGCCAGACGGCGGCCAAATACCTGAAGCAACTGGCCGCTGCAGGCATCGTGCACCAGCATACGCAAGGCAAACACATCTATTTCATCAATGTGCCGCTGGTTACCTTGCTGACACAGGGAGAGGCATGATGGTGTTTCTGTCGGAGGCCGCTGTTGAGCTGGCGCTCATGGAGCAACTGCAGGGGCTGGGATACCGCATCAAACGTGAGGAGGACATCGGCCCCGATGGACACCGACCGGAGCGCGAGAGCCACGATGAGGTTGTGCTCAAGAAGCGGTTCGAGGACGCAGTTGCGTGTTTGAACCCTGGTTTGCCAGTGGAGGCGCGGCAAGATGCCGTGCGACGCGTGATGCAGTCCGAGCTGCCCTCGCTGCTCGAAGAGAACCGCCGTCTCCACAAACTGATGACGGAAGGGGTTGATGTTGAGTATTACGCCGACGACGGCACGCTGACCGCAGACAAGGTCACGCTCATTGATTTCGAGAACCCGGAGCAGAACGACTGGTTGGCAGTGAGCCAGTTCGTGGTGATCAACGGCCATAACAAGCGGCGGCCCGATGTGGTGGTGTTCGTGAACGGCTTGCCGCTGGGCGTGATCGAACTGAAAGCGCCGGGCAGCGCGGGTGCGCATCTGCTGGGCGCATTCAACCAATTGCAGACCTATAAGAAGCAGATTCCGGCGCTGTTCAACACCAACGCGCTGCTGGTCACTTCAGACGGTGTTACAGCCCGCGTGGGGTCGCTGTCTGCAGACCTTGAGCGCTTCATGCCGTGGCGTACCACCGACGGAATGGACGTCGCACCAAAAGGTGCACCGGAACTCTCGACGCTGATTGAAGGCGTGTTCGAGCATCGCCGCCTGCTCGATCTGCTCTGTCACTTCACGGTCTTCGGCGAAACCGGTTCCGGGCTGGCCAAGATCATCGCGGGCTACCACCAGTTTCACGCGGTGCGTCGGGCGGTGGAATCCACCGTTCGCGCGGCCACGCAATGGGATGGGGTGCGCGAAGACCCAGCAGATTACGGGTTTCCGTCCGTCAAAACGCAAGCCAAGGGCGACAAGCGCGCGGGCGTGATCTGGCACACCCAAGGCTCCGGCAAAAGCCTGCTGATGGCGTTCTACGCTGGGCAACTGGTCAAGCACCCGGCGATGGCCAACCCGACGTTGGTGGTGCTGACCGACCGGAACGACCTTGACGATCAGCTCTTCTCGATTTTCTCGATGTGCCGTGACTTGATCCGGCAGACGCCGGTGCAGGCCGAGAGCCGGGAAGATCTGCAGAAGGTCTTGAGCCGGGCATCCGGCGGCGTGATTTTCACGACCTTGCAGAAGTTCGGCGAGATCGCGGAGCCGCTCACCACCCGCCGAAACGTTGTCGTCATCGCGGATGAGGCGCACCGCAGCCAATACGGCTTCAAGGCCAAGGTTCATGCTGCGACCGGGGAAATCTCCTACGGCTTTGCCAAATACATGCGCGACGCCCTGCCGAACGCATCCTTCATCGGCTTCACCGGCACGCCGATCGAGGCGGACGACGTCAACACACCAGCGGTGTTCGGCAATTACATCGATGTCTACGACATCAGCCGTGCGGTCGAGGATGGCGCGACCGTGCCGATTTACTACGAGTCGCGATTGGCCCGCATCGAACTGGACGAGGACGAGAAGCCGAAGATCGATGCCGAGGTTAACCAATTGACCGAGGCGGATTCGGAGGTTGACCAGGAGCGCTTCAAGAAGAAGTGGTCAACGGTCGAAGCCCTTGTGGGTAGCGACAAGCGCCTGGCTCTGGTAGCCAAGGACATGGTCGCTCACTTTGAGAGTCGCGTAGCGGCCCTCGACGGCAAGGCGATGGTGGTGTGTATGAGCCGCCGCATCTGCGTCAAGCTCTACGATGAGATCGTTAAGCTGCGGCCGGATTGGCACAGTGCTGATGACAACGGTGGCGCGGTCAAGATTGTGATGACGGGGGCGGCTAGCGATCCGCAGGAATGGCAGCAGCACATTGGCAACAAGGCCCGACGCGATCTGCTGGCCAAGCGGGCGCGCGATCCCAAAGACCCGCTCAAGCTGGTGATCGTGCGGGATATGTGGCTGACCGGCTTTGACGCGCCGTGTATGCACACGATGTACGTCGACAAGCCGATGCAGGGCCACGGCCTGATGCAGGCGATTGCGCGCGTGAACCGCGTGTTCCGCGACAAGCCCGCCGGGCTGATCGTGGACTACATAGGCATTGCGCAAAACTTGAAGTCGGCGCTGCAGCAGTATTCCAAGAACGACCAGGAAAACACTGGCGTAGACGAGGCTCAGGCCATCGCTGTGATGATGGAAAAATACGAAGTCGTGCGGAACATGTACCACGGCTTTGACTATGTATCGGCGATGGGCGGAACGCCGCAAGAGCGCCTGGCGATGATGGCAGGGGCTATCGAGTGGATTCTCGATCTGCAACAGAAGCTGGCTGAGAAGGAAAAGACAGCGGAGGGCAAGAAGAACGCTCACCGTCGATACCAGGATGCCGTGCTCGCATTGTCCAAGGCTTACGCTCTGGCCTCTGCCTCTGACGAGGCTCGCGGAATTCGGGAGGAGGTCGGTTTCTTCCAGGCGATCCGTGCTGCTTTGGTCAAGAGCAGCACAGGGTTCGGTATGGCTCAGCAAGAGCGCGAGTTGGCCATCCAGCAGATTGTCAGCCGGGCTGTGGTTTCGACCGAGATCGTGGACATCCTGGCGGCTGCGGGAGTCAAGAGTCCGGACATCTCCATCCTCTCGGACGAGTTCCTTGCCGAAGTGCAGCAGATGGAGAAGAAGAATCTTGCGCTGGAAGCACTGCGCAAGTTGCTGAACGACGGGATTCGCTCGCGCAGCAAGGCCAACGTGGTGCAGACCAAGGCTTTCTCGGAGCGATTGGAGGGCGCGGTGGCGCGCTACCACGCCAACGCCATCACCACCGCCGAGGTGCTGCAGGAGCTGATCCAGCTGGCCAAGGACATCCGCGCGGCGCGCCAGCGTGGAGAGGAGTCCGGGCTGTCAGACGAGGAGATCGCCTTCTATGATGCACTGGCCGAAAACGAGAGCGCCGTGCAGGCGATGGGCGACGATAAGCTCCGGCTTATCGCTCATGAGTTGCTGATCAGCCTGCGCGAAAGCGTGTCAGTTGACTGGGCCCACCGGGACTCTGCCCGCGCACGGATGCGCGTGCTGGTGAAACGCATCCTGCGCAAGTACGGCTACCCGCCCGATCTCCAAGACACGGCAGTGCAAACGGTACTGCAACAGGCCGAGGCGTTGTCGTCGGGGTGGTCGGTTTCACGTGGAGAGACTGTTTGAAATGAGTGCTCGGGAAATTGACCGTAGAAAGCGCGGCTGGTTAGCAAAGTTCCACGGAACTGCCCAACATACGTCGCCAGAGTCGGAGAGCAACTAATGCAGCCGTTTTCAATCACCCTTTTTGCTACTTCTGGTGACCCAGAGGGAATTCGGCACCTCGACAAGTCGAACTGGTCGGGCTACGGCGTCGTCTTCAACAAGGAGCTTTTCCATCTGTTGAGGCAGGAGCCGGGCTTCTCGCAGGCTGGTGTCTACATTCTCGTCGGCAATGCCGCCGAAGAGACGATCTACATCGGCGAGGCCGACCCCGTCGGTGACCGGCTAAAGAACCACGTCTCGAACAAGGAAGGTTGGGTCTGGGGCGTCTATTTCTTCGACCGTAACCACAAGATCGGCAAAACCGAAGTCCAGTACCTTGAATCAGCGCTGGTTGCGTTGGCCAAGAAGCATGACCGGGCCATCCTTCTGAACAAGAACAACCCGACGGCTCCGACGATGGCCCCGGCAGCCAGGGCCACCGCGCAGGCTTTCCTGGCCGATATGTTGCTGATCCTGCCGATGCTCGGCATCAACGCTTTCACGCCGCCGAAGCAGGAAGATCCGAGCGATCAGGTGCAGCCTGTTGGGTCGGAGAACGACAAGTTCGACACCATCGTCGTTCCCGCACGCGAGGAAGGATTCAAACAACGCTTCCTGAACGAGAACTGCTGGTTTGCCGTTCGGATCAATGCGAAGCACATCTCGAAATTGAAGTTCATCGCTGCGTATCAGGTCGCCCCTGTCGCTGCGATTACCCACATTGCCGAGGTCGAGGCCATCCTGCCTTACAACGACACTGGGAAGTACATGATCAAGTTCAAAGGGCCAGCGACTGCGATTGTCCCGATCCCGCGCCCGGAGAACAGCGAGGTCAACATGCAGTCTTCGCGCTACGCGCTGCGGGAAAAGCTGCTTGCGGCTAGGAATCTGGACGAGGTGTGGACGTAAGGATCGAGGTGCGTCGGGAACGCAGAAATTGGCCACAGCGCTAAGTCATTGTTTCGCGGCTGCTCTCGTTTCCATGACCCCCGCCTGCAACGCCCTCCGTTGCTCGGCGTTCTCGTGGCAGGTCTGGTAGTTTCTACTGGCCGCATCTCGTGGATACCGGAGTGATGAGAGTGGGTCAGACATTGCCCGGGCCGAAGGGCTGCACCCCTCCGTGCCCAACGAGCTGATGCGCCTGACCCTGCTTGCGCCCGACATCCTCGAACTGCTGATGGCCGGGTGGCAGCCGCGCCGAATGAACCTGATCTGGTTCCAGCGCAACCCGCTACCGGTGGATTGGGACGCTCAACGCCAGATCGTGAAACGCTTTGAGGAGGATATATGAGCAAGAAGCACCGGGGCGGGTTCAAGGGTGATCCGGTCACCTATCGAATGCCGAGCCCGGCAGGCGGCGTGCAACTGGAAACCTTCGTGCCCTGGACGCTGGTGAAGCGAGGGCTGAAGAAGCAGGTCATCACGCCCTTGGACGTGCCGCAGGAATTCCTGTCCGAGGCCACCCGGGAGCGGGAGGCGCGGTCGGCCGCGCCGGACACCGCGTTGATGTGGGCACTCGGACTGGAGCATCACTGGCAACGTCTGCTGGCCGAGCAGTTGGGCAGCCCAGAAACAGGCACTGCCCAATACAAGTTGAACTGCCGCCCTCTTCCGTTACTCGAAAGTAGAGTCGAAATGTGCAGGTACCCAAGCGGTCGCCAATATATGGGGCTGATACCTCCACGCGAGATCCACTTGCAGCGATCGCACAAAAAACCCAGGGCAGTTTACTCCTTGCTCAATTCAGGCTCCCGCCACCAGAGCACCGCGATGGCGAAGCCGATCACCATCACTACGGTGCTCGCCACAGCAGCGACCATGCCGCGGCCTGGCTCGGTTGCGACGACGAAGTTGAAGGCGGTGTGCCACAGCGCCACGACAAGAACGCTCTGGCTTTTCCAGTACAGCCAGGCGAGGAGAAACGATCCTGCAGCGAGGCCAAGCGCCCATCCGAGAAGCGCAGGCCTCAAGAGAGCTGCCATGCTCTGATTTAGGGCGAATAGGGGTGCGTGCCAGAACAGCCAAATGGCAGTGAGAAACAAGCACGCAGAGAACTTGGACCGACCCTGGGTCAGCAACGGCAATGCGTATCCGCGCCAGCCTCCCTCTTCACCAACGCCGTTCACCAAAAGAACAAGCAACACTACGGCAATCAATGGCCAGTGGCTCAGCGTGCCAGGATACGTGTTGAAAGCAGCGCTCGACGGGAGTCCCTGACCAGTGATCGCTGCTGCGGAAAACAGTACGATTCCGAGAAGCACTGGCGAGCAGGCGAGCAATATCCAGCCCAAGCGTGGGGTAGGGAAACGCATGCAAGAGACCAAAAGGCGGCGGACACCAGTTCTTCCCTCCGTGAGTGCTGCCGTGATCAACGCCGATAGGAAGGGAGCGAATAGGCCAGGTAGGTGAGTTGCATTCGAGCCGGGTCCGACCCGCTGTCCAAGCACCAGAAGCGTGCCCCAATAGCCCCACGAGAAAAGAAACGTGAGGATGCAGAACAAAACGAGGGGCCGTCGTCGTGCAAGGACAGTGCTGCATTTCACGATTTGACTGTCACAGTGGGCAGTTGATGGTTGCACTTAAGCTCTCCTCAATTCACTGATTGCATTGCGGCCCACGACCTAATCCAACGTCTGACGATAACGAGCCACTGCAATCGCACCCGTAGCGATCATGAATAGCCAGATAGCGGCCGCCTCTGATGCAATGTCGCCCCAACTGGCGCCTTTGAGCATGATGGCCCGAACGATGCGCAGGAAGTGCGTGAGTGGCAACACCTCACCGAGCACCTGCGCCCACTGCGGCATGCCACGGAACGGGAACATGAAGCCTGACAGCAGCATGTTCGGCAGGAAGTAGAACATCGTCATCTGCATAGACTGCATCTGCGAGCGGGCCACGGTGGAGAAGAGAAAGCCAACTGTTAACGTGGCCGTCATGAACAGCAGCATTGCCACTCCCAGCAACACTGCGCTGCCTACCATTGGAACCGCGAAAAGCAGCCGCGCGGCTGCATAGACAATAACAACCTGTACCCAGCCAATCAGCAGGTACGGCACAATCTTGCCGACCATCACTTCCAGCGGCCGAACAGGCGTTGCCAACAGGTTTTCTAGTGTGCCGCGTTCGCGCTCGCGGGTCATCGCCATCGATGTCATCATCACCAGCGTCATTGTCAGGATCACGCCCATGAGTCCGGGCACAACGTTGTAACTGGTGAGTCCTTCAGGGTTGTAGCGACGATGCACACGAACCTCAAACGCCGACGGTGGTAGTGCCAGCGGAGCAAGTGGCCCGCGCAGGTCGTGCGTGAGCGCGAACTGCGGTAGGTTGCCCAGCGCCGCAAGCGCCGATCCCGAGGCTGATGGGTCGGTGGCATCGGCGTACACGGCGACCGCCGGCTGTTCGCCGCGCAATAGGCGCTTAGAAAAATCGGAAGGGATCACCAGTGCGAACTGCACCTCGCCGTGCGCAAGCATTGCCTCTGCCGCGCTCTCGGTAGGCTGGGCAACGACTCGGAAGTAGTTGGTGTTCTCAACCGCGCGTACGATGCTGCGAACCAGAGGTCCATTGTCGGCCGCCACGACTGCCAGGGGCAAGTGCTTGGGGTCGGTGTTGATGGCATAGCCGAACAGCACCAGTTGCATCAGTGGCACACCGATGATCATGCCAAAGGTCAGTCGGTCGCGCTTCAGTTGCACGAACTCCTTGGTTAGCACCGCCCACACGCGAGCGAGCGAAGAACTGCGGAAAGCGTCACGCATGCTGGCGCTCCTGCGCCGCTGCGCCGTTCATCAGTGAAATGAACAGATCCTCCAGACCCGGCGGAATTGGCGTGACCTGCCACGGATGACCCTGCACCTGCGCTTGCAGCCACTGAGGAAAGTCGTCGCGGCTGGCACTCGTCACATGCACGGCCGCCCCAAAGGCGGCTGCCATCCAGTCGCCGTCGCCCTCCATCTGCGAAACGAGTCGCGCCAGATCCGGCCCGGTGACGCTCCACGTGCGCAACCGCGCGGCATGGATCACTTCTTCAGCGGTGCCGGTCACCAACAACTTGCCGTAGTGGATGTAGGTGATCAGATGGCAGCGCTCAGCTTCGTCCATGTAGTGCGTGCTGACCAACACAGTCATGCCATCGGCGGCAAGCGCGTGGATTTGCTGCCAGAAGTCGCGCCGTGCCTTGGGGTCGACTCCCGCAGTGGGCTCGTCGAGCAGCAACAATTGCGGCTCGTGCAGGAGACAGGCGGCGAGTGCCAGCCGCTGCTTCCAGCCGCCAGAGAGAGTGCCCGCAAGCTGCGCTCGGCGAGAAGTTAGACCCAATCGATCGAGCGCATGGGCCGCGGCGGCGCGTGGCTCTGGCAGCGCGTAGATGCGCGCGACGAAGACGAGGTTCTCTTCGATTGTCAGGTCTTCGTACAGGGCAAAACGCTGCGTCATGTAGCCGACGCGGCGCTTAATCAATGCTGCGTCGCGCCGGATATCGAGCCCGAGGCAGTTACCCTCGCCCGCGTCCGGTGTCAGCAGGCCGCAGAGCATCCGGATGGTGGTGGTCTTGCCGCTGCCGTTGGGACCGAGGAATCCGCAGATGCGCCCACGCGGCACCTGGATCGCTACATCGTCCACCACGGTGCGTGTGCCAAAGCGCTTGACGAGGCCGTGCACGTCAATCGCGAGGTCGACTCGCTGTGTCTGCGCACTCACTTGTGCTGCTCCGAGCGCACTGCCTCAGGCAGACGCACATCGACCGGCTGGCCCAGTTTGAGCGCTGACTGCGCTTCATCCTGCGGTCGTGCCTCGACCATAAACACCAGCTTGCTGCGGCTGTCGTTGCTGTAGATGACCGGCGGCGTGAACTCGGCTCGTGGCGAGACGTAAGTCACGCGCGCGGCCAGACCTAGCGGACAGCCGTCACACGTTATGTGCACCGTGCGGCCGACTGCGAACTGCGCCAGCAATGGTTCCGGCGCGTAAAAGCGCAGCTTGAGCGCGCCATCGGGCAGTAACGCCACCACGGGCGCGTTGGCACCGACGCGCTCGCCGAGCCGATAGAGGACGTCGTACACCTGGCCATGCACCGGCGCCAGCGCGGCACGCTGCGCCTCGCGCCACTGCGCCAGATCGCTCTGAGCCTTAGCCGCTCGCAGCGCCGCTTCGGCGGCAGCGATCTCCTGTGGGCGGGCGGTCAGTTGCACTACTTGAAGCTGCGCCTGCAACTCCTTCACACGCGCAGAGTCGCGCGCAGCGATGGCACGAAGCTCGTCAAGTCGAGCTGCGGAGACAAATCCCTGCGCAACCAACGCCTCGTTGCGCTCGAGTGTGGCACGCGAGGCCATCTGCGCGGCTTGTGCCTGGGCCAGTTGCTCGGCGGCCGCTGTCACTTCCGGAGTCCGCCTCCCGCTCCTAAGGTTCATCGCCTGCGCCTGCGCTTGCGCAGACTGTGCCTCGGCCTGCAAGCGGGTCAGTTGCTCGGCGTTAGCATCAAGTTCGAACAGCGGCGCCTGCGCGGCCACTCGATCGCCTCGTGCCACGTGCAGTGCCTCAATGCGGCCACCGGCCGCTGCCGCCACGTAAACGAGGTCAGCCTCCACCCAGCCGGTCATTGCCGGCGGCGGATTTGGGCTGCATCCAACTAAGGCAGGTCCGGCTAGGACCGTCACAGTCCACGCTGCAATGCAGATTTTTGTCAAGTTACCTCCTGGACGATCAGGCCGCGCAATGCCCATTCGGTGCGACGCCGCACCGACTCCACGTTGCGCGCCATTGGTAGCATCTGCGCGGCCATCGGCGTGGGCAGCAGGCCGCTCTGTGCGGCCGCACCCATCACCAGCACCGGAGCGCCGATTGCGCCCATCAAAAACATCAGTAGGTGCAGCGGCGATTCGCAGGCCGGCAGATCGCCGCGACGCTGGGCTTGCTCTATGACTTGCAGCACGAGTTGCGGATGCCGACCTGCAATCGACGACAGAAAGCGTCGTGCCGGTGCTTCTCCAGCTGCTGCGTCCATCAGCAGGTGGCCGACAAAGCCAGCATTGGCGAGAACAAAGTCGAACAGTTGATCGAGCAGCGAGCGCAGACGCTCAAGTGGCGGGGTGTCGTCGTCGGCCGTCGGTTGTAGACGCGCCATTAATGGCGCGTACCACTGCTCGATCAGTTCCGTCACGAATGCCTCGCGAGTGCCAAAGTGGTAGACAAAACTGCCAAGGTTAACCCCAGCATCGGCCGCCACTCCGCGCACCGTAAGTTGCCTTAAGCCATTGCGGTTGGCTTGAGCCCAGCCCACCTGCAGTAGACGGCTGCGCGTGCCGTCGGCATTTGGATCGGCAGGCACTACACCGACTCGTGCAACGGACGAACGCATTGCCTTTTTTATAGCAACATGTTGAATTGATTTGCGCGAGATCATGGCTAAATTATACATGCGTATAAATGAAGCGCCAGCGAATAAGTCAGCCTGCAATTCAGCACCGCCAGGTTTCTGTGGTCACGGCAGTAGCATCTCATTTCAACGCCGAGACCTTCCAGCAGGCTTGGTTAACTCGAACTAGAGTCGCCACCGCTACACGAGTTGCCAACCACAACCGACCGCCCAACTAAACCCGCGCCAGCAAAGGAAGTGGCCTCGAGAACGCTCGCGTGACCACCAGAGAAAACGGAGAACAGAGAGGCGGCGGCAGCAGCGGAAACGACGACTTCGCAGGGGTGGCGCTCGCGAGACCATGGCCGGAAACCACGCATACTACGCTGCTCACGATCAATGTGGATCACTTCGTCGACATAGCGGAAAGGTGGCTGCTGACGAAGCCGCGCCGTCAATTTTGACAAATCGTTTGATATCTGGGATGTCGAATCGCCGTAGGTAAGCATAGTGGTGGCATCACCCTTCTCGCCGAGACAGAAGTAGTCGCAGACCATAAACGAACCCAACCGCATTTAACACCAGAGGCGGCCAATGAAAATAGGCTGCAGGATTTTGCGCAAATGCGAAAGCATGATTTACTCCAAGCAACAAGAATAGCAAAGTGCAGCCTTGAGCCACAGCAATTGCCAAGCGATCCTCCCCCAAACGCAACGTCTGCAGAACCACCAGACCCATACCCACATTCCAGAATGCGATCTCGCGTTGCCAACCAGGATTCCCACCCCATACCGACTTTTCACCACCAAGCACGCTCTGGAATACGGTTTGAACCACAAAAGATGCGCAAAATGCCGTAAGACAAACGGCCAAAAAAACTCGAATATCACGCCTCATAAAGATCGCCTTGAAAAATGAAAAACCCCGCCCTAAGGGGCGGTGTATCGGACGCCAAAGACCACTACACAGCTCACTCACGTTCGCCTGACTGGGAACGCCGCAAGCGGCGGGGAATATACCCACCATGATTTAACCACTGCAACCCAAAACAGTCGAAGTCGCAAAATGGACGCAACAACCTCCGCGCAAGCGCAAACGGCAACCGTACACGGTCGTACAAAATTTACACCAGAACACCACCCATAAAAGCGCAGATGATCATTTTTTGCCTTGCCTTGCCAAAGCTATGCGTTTAGCGTCAACCAAACATGGTGCGTTTTGCATCATTACAAACGCGTCGTAAAAACACGACGATTGCTGTCATTTACAAGGACAGCAACGCATGGCAAAGCCCATAAGTCGGTCGCTGGCCAGACGCTTGGGTCGCAACATCGGAGACCGCCGTCGGGCCGTTGGCCTGACACAGGAACAACTCGCCGAGATCGCGGATCGAGAAAAGATCGACCGCAGCTACGTGAGCCGCATGGTCAACCTGACGACCTTGGCTCCGGACATCCAGGCCGCGATCCTCGACGAGACTTTGCCCGAGGAAGTCGTTCTGTTTGACTTGGCCATCGCCACGCCGCTGTGTTGGCAGGCGCAGCGCCAGCGTGTTACCGATGTCGTCTCCAAGGTTCGTGCGGGCAAAACATAGCCTGCTGCGCAGACTTGACGGGATTCTTTCTCTCGCTATTTTTGAGATGCCGTCCGATGCTCGAAAAAACATCTGTGGTCAGCGTCGTGTCTAAGTTGTTGATTTTTAAGGAATTGCCCTTGCGGACTTGGCCGTTTGCGCGTCCGCAGGGAGCAGAGAAAGAGAGAGGAAAAACGGGTCAGGAACGCCAAAATCAGGCCTCCCGGCGGGTGGCCAAGTCCGCAAGCAGAAGTGAAAAACCCTGCCAAACGTGGCGTCTGGCGGGGTTGATCGAAGTGCAAAGAGAGGGTCTTTGCAAGTATTACTGGTGGTGGAACACGGAACCGAACCCGCGTCCGCTTTCAGAATCAAATGGTAACATTTTGGCCTTGAGGGCGTGGATTTGACGATTTGGCCGAACTGGTCACAGAAGCGAAACGTCTTTGATCAAGCGAGATCGGCGTGCTTGCCGCTTGACTTGGTCATCAGAATCGTCAGCCCACGCATGGGAAGAACTTCCCCAAGACCAATCAGTACCAGTGACACCGAGAAGTTTTACGTCCCCCGTAAGCCCATTGACTGTTCGGTCATACGATTTCCCGGCCACCGCAAAGGAAATTCGATGGCTTCCCGGCTTTAGTCGCAACCGAATCATGGAATTTGGGACGGTTTCCATCAACGTCGCACCATCGATTAATACGTCCAAGGGATGGTGTCCGTCACCCCAGTAGCGAACAACATATACGGTGAGTGCGCCAGGATCAGAGGGAAACTGCTTTGCCTCCTCGTCTTTGCTGAGACTCGGTGCATTGTCCTTGGTGCAGTAAGCGTTTCTGCCACGGTCTGTGTGACAGTAGGGCTTCTCAGCATAGCGATCAACCGGCGTCGCACAGCCAGCCAAAGCAAGTATTGCTGCTGATAGAAAAATGCCTTTGGTAAACGTTTTCATGGTTGCCCTTTAAGTTCGCAGCGAAGAAAGGCCGAGAAGACGGTTCTCGGCCCTAAATTCATTTCAGAACAAATCGTGCCGTCGTTGCCTTGCTTGCAAGGTTCACCTGCGCGACAACCTTCGTTCCAGGCGTGACCTTAAAACTGCCCTTGGCTTCAAGCCTGTCAGCCGATGGCTTCAGTTCCACCTCTTGTTTGTCGCTGCCTGAGAGCAAGGTAATTTTTGCTGTTGCCTTGCTGACATCAACTGGTTTCCCGTGATCGCGCACGTACAACTGAAGCACATCGGGTTTAGCTACGAGTTCGTAATCGACATCCTTGATCTCCGTGACCAAGCCACCATGGAGAGGCTTGTCTTCATGACCATGGTCATGTTTGTCTGCGGCAAATACGCTGCCCGATGCCATAAACATCAAAGCGAAGGTGGTCGAAATCAATTTCATGAGTTTTCCTTTCAAAAGTACAGGTTAAGAATCAAATCAAATGAATGGTTTATGAATTCTGCGAAGCGGACGTAGCCTGTGGATGCAACGGTTCGGCGGTGACATCCTCCAATTCCTCATCTGGGCGATGGGCTAGTCGATACAAAATCGGGAGCACGAGCAGCGTGAGCAATGTGGACGACAAGATGCCGCCAATCACCACGGTGGCCAAAGGACGCTGCACCTCCGCGCCGGTTCCCGTGGCGATGGCCATTGGAATGAAGCCCAATGACGCCACCAAGGCTGTCATCAATACAGGACGCAAACGAGTCAACGCACCCTCGCGGATGGCTGCGTCCAATTGGGTTCCCTCTTCTCGCAGACTGCGGATGTAGGAAATCATCACGAGGCCATTGAGCACTGCAACACCTGACAGGGCGATAAAACCCACTGCTGCGGAAATCGACATCGGGATGTCGCGCAGCCACAGCGCCAGAATGCCGCCGGTCAAGGCAAACGGAATGCCGGTGAAGACCAGCAAACCATCCTTGACATTGCCGAACATTGCAAACAGCAATACGAAGACCAGAAGCAACGACACCGGGACAACAATTTGCAAACGCTGTGTCGCGGATTGCAGGTTCTCAAATGTGCCGCCCCAGCTCGTCCAGTACCCTGCGGGAATTTTGACCTGCGCCAAAGCAGCTTCCGCGTCGGCCACAAAGGAACCGACATCACGGCCACGCACGTTTGCACTCACCACAATGCGACGCTTGCCGTTCTCGCGGCTAACCTGATTAGGCCCCGGTGCCAGCTCGAAGCTAGCCACCTCGGCCAGTTGGATGAAATTGGTTCGTCCTTCGACGCCGCCCGCACCGCGAGGCAAAGGAATCGGCAAGCGTTTCATGCTCTCAAGGTCGTTGCGCAAGGATTCTGGCAAGCGCACCAAGATGTCGAATCGACGGTCACCTTCAAACAACGTACCGGCCTCACGCCCGCCGATGGCCGTGGCTACAGCATCCTGGATGTCAGCCACGTTTAATCCGTAGCGTGCGGACTTCTGACGATCAATGTTGACCGTGAGCATCGGCAATCCTGTGGTTTGCTCCACCTTCACTTCTGACGCACCGGGGATTTTTTGCAACTTGGACGAGACTTCTTCGGCTGTCTTGTTCAAGACGCCCATGTCGTCCCCGAAGATCTTCACCGCCACATCGCTTCGCACCCCCGAGATGAGTTCGTTGAATCGAAGTTGGATCGGCTGGGAGAACTCGTAGTTGTTACCCGGTATCTTGCCCACGACCTCCTGCACGGCGGCCAGCAACTCGTCGCGAGACTTCCGCGGCTCGGGCCACTCAGACATTGGCTTGAGCATGATGTAGCCGTCAGAAATGTTCGGTGGCATGGGGTCGGAGGCAATTTCCGCCGTTCCTGTGCGCGCGAAGATGCGGTCTATCTCGGGGAACTTGGCTTTCAGTGTTGCTTCCAGTTGCTGCTGCATCGCTACCGATTGCGACAAACTGGTACCAGGAATGCGCAAGGCCTGAATGGCGAAGTCTCCTTCGTTCAAGCTGGGCACGAACTCACTACCCATGCGGGTAGCGATCAACCCGCACAACACCACCGCCACAGCGGCGGTAGCCAACACCACAGCCTTGGCCTCCATCACGCGATCCAGCAAAGGGCCGTACCAGCGCTTGGCTTGCACCATCAAGAAGTTTTCTTTCTCGCTGACACGGTTGCCAATGAACAGCGCGACCGCAGCCGGAATGAAGGTTACCGACAAAATCATGGCTCCCACGAGCGCCGCCACCACCGTGAACGCCATCGGATGAAACATCTTCCCTTCGACGCCGGTCAGGGCAAAGATGGGCAAGTACACCACCATGATGATCAACTGACCAAACAATAGTGGGCGACGTGATTCCTTGGATGCAAGGAACACCTCGTGAAAGCGTTCTGAGCGCGTCAATGGCCTGCCGTAGTGAACTTGCGCATGGGCAAGACGGCGAACACAGTTCTCGACGATCACCACTGCGCCATCAATGATGATGCCGAAGTCCAGTGCGCCGAGGCTCATCAAATTGGCGCTGACCTTGTAGCTCACCATCCCTGTGAAGGTGAATAGCATCGACAAGGGAATCACGGTTGCAGTGATGATGGCCGCGCGGATGTTGCCTAGGAACAGGAACAGGATCACGATCACCAGGATCGCGCCTTCCAACAAATTCTTCTTGACCGTGTTGATCGCCTTATCCACCAGGACGGTGCGGTCGTAGACGGTCACCGCGTGTACACCCTCGGGCAGGCTGCGGTTGATCTCAATCATCTTCTTGTCGACAGCTTGCGAAACCGTTCGACTGTTTTGGCCGATGAGCATGAAGACGGTGCCCAGCACCACTTCACGGCCATTGTCCGTAGCAGCACCGGTGCGAAGCTCACGTCCGATGCCGACCTCGGCAACATCACGCACCCGAATCGGCACACCACCCGCGCTGCTGAGGATGACATTACCGATGTCCTCAAGTGTCTTGACCTGCCCGGGGGCTCGAATCAGGTACTGCTCGCCGCGCTTTTCGATATAGCCCGCGCCCACGTTGCCGTTGTTGCGATCCAGAGCCGTCACAATGTCCTGCAGGGTGACGCCTAGCGAGGCCAGTCGCTCGGGTATCGGTGAGATTTGGTATTCCTTGGCAAAACCACCAATCGAGTTGATTTCTGTCACGCCGGGCACATTTCGCAACTGCGGTTTGATGATCCAGTCCTGAATTTCGCGCAGATCGGTGGCCGTGTAGGGCTGGCCATCAGGTTTTTTCGCGCCATCCTTGGCTTCGACTGTCCAGAGGTAAATCTCGCCCAAGCCTGTCGATATAGGCCCCATCGCAGGAGTAATACCGGAAGGCAGTTTGTCGCGGGCCTCCTGGATTCGTTCATTGACCAACTGTCGCGCGAAGTAGATGTCAGTGCCGTCCTTGAAAATCACGGTCACTTGCGACAACCCGTAGCGGGACAGGGAGCGGGTTTGTTCCAGGTTGGGAAGGCCCGCCATCACGGTTTCAATGGGGTAGGTCACCCGTTGCTCGGTCTCCAGAGGGGAATATCCCGGCGCTTGGGTGTTGATCTGTACCTGGACGTTGGTGATGTCCGGAACGGCATCAATGGGTAGTTTTTGATAGTTAAATACGCCGATGGCGGCCATACCAAGGACTGCCAGCAACACCAACCATCGGTGCTCGATGGCTGCGCGAATGAGTTTTTCAAACATGTGCGTCGCTCCGGCATCAATGGGTGTGTTCGGCCGAGGCTTTGCCTAGCTCTGACTTCACTACAAAGCTTCCCGCCGACGCATACGGCGCCCCGGCTCTGAGCCCTTGCACCACCTCGACGCGCTTGCCATCGCTGCGGCCCAACTGCACGGGCTGAGCAATGAATCCCCCATTCACCTTTAGGAACACCACTGGCTTATCGCCCACGGTCTGAATGGCATCGCTGGCCACGGTCACGGGTACGTCGGCCTCTGAGGATGTCACTTCCACGTTGACGAACAGTCCAGGACGCCAAGCACCTTTGGGATTGGACAAGACCACGCGGGCCTTGGCCATGCGGGTCTGTTCGCCAATCAGCGACCCAACAAAGGTGATGACTCCGGTCGCGCTGGCATCGAATGCAGTGGCCTTGATGGCAACCTTCTCGCCGACCCTGACGAGCGGCAAGTCTTTGGCAGGTACGTTGATTTCAGCCCAAACCTGCCCCAGATCGGACACGGTGAACACGGCAGCATCTTCCTTGACGGCTTCGCCGAGGCTGAGATGCTTTTCAATCACCAAGCCATCGAAGGGCGCACGCAATTCAAAGCGGTTAAGGCCCCCCTGAGAACCCGTGGCTAGGCCCAAAGCGGAGAGCTTCTGTTGAGCGTTGGCCACAGCGACTTCCGCCTCGTGCAGCGCTTGCCCTGCTTGCAGATAGTCTTGCTCTGCGGAAATTTTCTGCTCCCAGAGTCGCTTTTCACGCTCGAACGTGGTCTTGGCCAAGGTCAGACGCTTTTGTGCGGTTTGCAGTTCACTGCGTTGCTCAGACGCGGCCGGGCTCGCAATGACAGCGAGAACCTGTCCTCGTCTGACTGCTTGTCCCAAGCTGGCCTGCACGCTCTCGACCACCCCAGCAATGCGTGGCACAACGTGCGACGTCCGGTCTTCGTTCAAGCGAATTTCCCCCGGCAATAGCAGGGCTGACTTGATTCGTGCCGCACCAGCCGTATCGATACCTATGGATGCCGCTTTAATTTGTGCATCACTGAGTTCGACCTTCCCTTCTTCTTGGGTGAGAACGAACATGAAGGGTTCGTTGGCTGTCTGGGCAACGATGCTTATCTCAAACGCGTGCGGCTCCGGCACGACCTCGCGGCTCAACAGGCTGTCCTTGTCAGGCGCGAAATTGAGTGTCTGTTTCTCTCCGGTCAAGCGCGTGATAGTGGCGCTGACCTTGGCGGCACTGCTGGGTAGAGGCTTATCCTTGTTGAACAGCCAGATGCGCAAACGGGGTTCGCCATTGTCCTCGGCCAGCAACGCTTCCAGCCCGAAATCTCCCTCCTTGTACAGCTTGCCGCCATGCGGCCCCTTGCTCGGGGCCTCGTGGTGTTCGCCGTCCACATGCCCCTTGTCGTGGTCGTGTTTGTCTCCACTGGCCTTGCCGTGATGCTCACCATCACCGTGTGCCTTGGCTTCAACGTGGCTGCCGTGACCGTGGCCGTCATCTTCGGCTGTCTTGGTTGCTTTGCCGCCGAGAATGGCGATGCCCAGTAAAACGCCCGCCGCAACGATCACGGCGATGGCGATCAGATGCTTCTTGCTGACATTCAGTTTGTTGGTATCGATTTTCATGTTTATTCCTTATTCGCTGGCTGGCTGGCAGTTGCGCCGAATTCGCCGAGCACGCGGTCAATGTCCGAAGCTGCGCGATGCGCCTCAGCTAGTGCCTTGAGGTACTGGGACTTGGCGGCAAAGTAGGTGCGCTGTGCGTCCAGCACTTCCAAGAAGTTGAACTTGCCGTTTTCAAACCCGACGGTGGCCGCGTCATAGGCGCTCTTGGCCCCGGGTAAAACATCCCGTTGCAGGACGTCGACTTCCCCACGAATGGATTCCAGCCGCTCGCGGGCTTGCAATACATCCGTGCTGACGCGAACGTTCAGTGCTTGAAGTTCGTCCCGCGCCTTGTCTTCACGCTTCAAAGCTTCCAACAAGTTGCCCTGATTCCGATCAAACAGCGGCAAGGGTACGGAAACACTGAACAGCAGTTGATCGCGCTGCAGTTCGTTGGGGCGTTTCACCCCCAGGCTGAAAGTGACGTCGGGTATCCGTTTGCTGCGCTCTACATCGACCAACGACCTGCGGCGCTCAACCTCCAGCTGCGCCCGGCGCAGCGTTGGCGAAGCAGACAGGCGCTGCTGGACGTTATCGAACGAAGGAACAGCCGGAAGTTCATCCACACTGCCCGCCACGAGGGTAAATCGCGGCGGATTAGCTCCAAGCAAACTGGCCAAACGTGCCCGAGCACTGCGTTGCTCGCTCTGGGCCTGTGCCAATTCGACTCGCACACCTGCTTCGGCCACCCGTGCCTTGGTTTCTTCGACCGGAGAAACCTTGCCCGCTGCCACACGTTTGGCAACGGCGTCAGTGGCCCGTTTTGCCAGATCGACACTGGCGTGAGCCAAGGCTGTGCGCTCCTGTGCCGCCAATGTCTCAAAGAAGGCAGCGATGACAGTGGCGTGAATTTCGACGCGGCGCAAGTTCAGTTCTTCGACCGCAATGTCGCGTCCTCGCTCTGCCGCCGTGATACGGGCGGCGCGCTTGCCACCCATTTCGACGGGCAGATTGATCTGCACACTTTGTGTGCGGGTCGCTGCCCGCTGGTCTTCCAGCGAGTACGCCAGTTCGGGATTGGGGCGAGCTTGCCCCTGGATCACCTGACCTTGCGTTGCCTCGATTTCCCGCCTTGCGACAGCCAAGTCTAGATTGCTGTCCAGGGCTAAATCGATGGCCTTTTGCAGCGTCAGGATCGTTGCCGCTTCGCTCTGCAAGCCGCTTCTGACGGCTGAACGATTGTCTTGTGCTGCTGGCAACGCCTGAGCGAAAGCTGCCCCTGCAGTGAGCGCTACGAGCAAGCTCGTCGCAGCCGCAACTCTTGATGTGCGGAGGACGGAGACTGGCTTCCGTCGTTTGTGATTGTGATGACTCTTCAACATCCGATTCTCCAGTGATATTCAAATACACGAGGGAATCGGCGGAGAGCGATCCAAATGATCGCCTGCTCGTCGTCACGTCAACCGAGCGAGGTCGGCTTGATACGGTCACGCGCTAGGCGTGTCCGTGCATTGGTGATGACGAAGGGAAAGGAACGCGCTCCCCGCCGATCAGGCGAGGACACGCCACTGAGGGCGTTCGAGGCGTTCAAAAGGGGGCGACGTGAGACGAGCCCCGTAATCTGCTGTATCCAGAGACGAGTCGGCCAGCGATGCAATCGTGACTGCCCCAGGCAAGGCCGACAAACATCCCGCGTGACAGGACGCGCAATCGGGATCGCCACCGATGGTCTTGGCTGGATCGGAAGATGCGTCTTTGCCATCCGCAGTCTTGTGCTGATGGTCATGGTGACCAAAGTGCTTGGCTGCGGCACCGGTTTCGTGTTGGCAATAGCTGGCTGCAGCCG
>Ga0208695_1000550_pt1 | contig 39719 bp, 31 predicted proteins | sample AD_UKC111_MetaG_FD_184449 | JGI IMG/M metagenome (GOLD analysis project Ga0208695, IMG submission 184449) | Active sludge microbial communities of municipal wastewater-treating anaerobic digesters from Hong Kong - AD_UKC111_MetaG (SPAdes)... | ecosystem: Engineered > Bioreactor > Anaerobic >... | reverse complement strand
TCGCGCCCAATCACCTCTCCCGCCGCGATCACGTCGAGCCTTGCAAAGGCGTTGAGTGCTTCTTTCAGCATCTCCTGCGCCAGGGCGCCGATGTGCCGTGCTTCGTTGAGGCGCAGATGCTGAAAGCGTTCCGAGGCCTGGAACTGCTGCGCACGAAGCGCAATCTTCTTCACCTCGTCGCCGATCCGCTCAAGATCGTTCACCGCCTGCATGGTGCAGACGATCTGGCGCAGATCGACCGCCGCCGGTTGCCGTTTGGCGATCACTTCCATGCTCTTGCGGTCGAGCTCGATCTGGGCATCGTTGACGCGCTTCTCCTCGCGCACGACCGCCTCGACCAGCTCGTGCTCGCCGGAGGCGATCGCCGCCAGCGCCCGCTCGAGTTGCGCCTCGACCAGGCCACCCATCGCCAGCAAGCCGCTGCGCAGGTCTTCCAGTTCCAGTTCGAATTGTTTGGAGGTATGTTCCATGAAATTTCCTAGCCGAAACGACCGGTGATGTAGTCCTCGGTGCGCTTGTCTTTCGGTTTCACGAAGATCTGCGCCGTCGGCGTGAACTCGACCAGCTCGCCCAGATACATATAGGCCGTGTGCTGCGACACGCGCGCCGCCTGCTGCATGTTGTGGGTCACGATCACGATGGTGTAGTCGCTGCGCAGCTCGCTGACCAGCTCCTCGATGCGCGCGGTGGAGATCGGGTCCAGCGCAGAGGTCGGCTCATCCAGCAAGAGCACTTCCGGCTTCACCGCGATGCCGCGCGCGATGCACAGACGTTGCTGCTGGCCACCGGAGAGCGACAGCCCGCTCTGGCTCAACTTGTCCTTCGCCTCATTCCACAGTGCCGCCTTCTTCAGCGCCCACTCGACGCGGTCGTCCATGTTGCTCTTGTTGAGCTTTTCGTAGAGCTTCACTCCGAAGGCGATGTTGTCGTAGATCGACATCGGGAACGGCGTCGGCTTCTGGAACACCATGCCCACCTGGCCACGCAGCGCGTTCAGGTCCTGCTTTGGCCCCAGCACATTGACGCCGTTGATATTGATCTCGCCCTCGGCCCGCTGGCCGGGGTAGAGCGAATACATGCGGTTCAGCGTGCGCAGCAGCGTTGATTTGCCACAGCCAGACGGGCCGATGAAGGCGGTCACCTGCTTTTCCGGGATGTTGAGCGAGATGTCGCGCAGCCCCTGAAAATTGCCGTAGAAAAAATTCAGATTGCGGATACCGATTTTGGTGGGCGCCATCGCGGCCACCTGGGTATCGCCAAGACTTACCTGAAACGACATGCGTTCCGTCCTCGTTGCTAAGTTGCTTAGTGTTTGGTCTGGCGGAACAGTGTGCGCGCCACGATATTGAGCAGCAGCACGGCCAGCGTGATCAGCAGCGCGCCGGCCCAGGCCAGACGCTGCCACTCTTCATAAGGGCTCATCGCAAACTGGAAGATCACCACTGGCAGATTGGCCATCGGCGCGTTGAGATCGGTGCTCCAGAACTGGTTGTTCAGCGCAGTGAACAGAAGCGGCGCCGTCTCACCCGAGATGCGCGCCAGCGCCAGCAACACGCCGGTCACCACACCGCCCTTCACCGCGCGCAGCGTCACGATCAGCACCACCCGCCACTGCGGTGCGCCCAGCGCCACCGCCGCCTCACGCAGGCTGTTGGGCACCAGTTGCAGCATGTTCTCGGTCTGCCGCACGATCACCGGCACTGCGATGATGGCGAGCGCCACCGCACCGGCCCAGGCCGAGTAGTGCTTGGCATTGGCGACGATCAGCGTGTAGACGAACAGCCCAATCACGATCGACGGTGCCGACAACAGGATGTCGTTGATGAAACGGGTGACTTTGGCGACGGTACTGTTGCGCCCGATCTCCGCCAGATAAATGCCGGCCAGAATGCCGACGGGTGTGGCGATGAAGATGGCTGCCGAGACAATGATCAGGCTGCCGACGATCGCGTTGGCAAGGCCGCCATCGGATCCCGGTGGTGGCGTCATCTGGGTAAACAGCGCCGGCCCCAGCGCCGCCATCCCTTTGCTGAACAGGATAGCCAGAATCCACAGCAGAAAGACCATGCCGAACGCCATGGTCGCCAGCGACATCGTCAGGTTGAAGCGATTGACCCAGCGTCGCCGACGATAGACCGGATTGTCGGGCGATGCACCGGCTACGCGCTCCGTTTGTAGTGACCCTTCGGCAGGCTCAGGCGCAGTTGAGTGCTTCGACGCTGCACTCACCACTCTCTCCGTTCGTGGTGAGCTTGTCGAACCATGAACGTCGCTGGCGTTGTTGCGTGAAGTGATATTGCTCATGTGCGCTTGCCCTCCCGTGCAGCCAGCTTGGCGAGCATCAGGCGCGACAGCGCGAGCACGATGAACGACAGCACGAACAGCGTGAGGCCCAGCGTGATCAGGGCCGACAGATGTGTCGGGTCGGACGCTTCGTTGAACTCATTGGCCAGCGCGGATGCAATCGAATTGCCCGGTTCGAAGAGCTGCGCCGAGATGTTGTAGGCGTTGCCGATCACGAAGGTCACGGCCATCGTCTCGCCCAGAGCGCGACCCAGGCCGAGCATGATGCCGCCGATCACGCCCGCCTTGGTGTAAGGCAGCACCACGTTCCAGACCACCTCCCAGGTCGTGGCGCCGAGACCGTAGGCCGATTCCTTCAGGATCGGCGGCGTCGTCTCGAATACGTCACGCATTACCGAGGCGATGAACGGAATCACCATCACCGCAAGAATCAGCCCGGCAGTGAACACGCCAAAGCCCATGGGCGTGCCCTGAAACAGCACACCCACCAAGGGCAGTTTGCCGAGCGTGTTGATCATCAGCGGCTGCAGTGTTTCGGCAAACAGCGGTGCGAAAACGAACAGACCCCACATGCCGTAGATGATCGACGGGATCGCGGCCAGCAGCTCCACCGCCGTGCCCAGCGGCCGCTTCAGCACCGGCGGGCACATTTCAGTGAGGAAGATGGCAATGCCAAAGCTCACCGGTACACCGACCAGCAGCGCAATGGTGGCCGTCGCGATGGTGCCCCAGAGCGGCGCCACGCCACCGAACAGTTTGCGCACCGGGTCCCACGTACTCGAGACAAAGAACGACGGACCGGTTTGTGACAGTGTCTGCCAGGCGCCGGCAAGCAGCGAGGCGAGAATGGCCAGCAGGGTAATCAGCACGAGCAACGCGAAGCACTGCGTGATCCCCGCGAACAGCCGGTCTTGCAGCGCGAACGAATTGGTCCGTGTGCTGGGGGTGTCGTCGGTCGACATCTTTTCGAATCCTTTGTCTTTTCACGGCGCGCTGTTGTCAGTGCGCTGTGAAAAGACTGCGGCAAATGGGTGATACCGCAGTCGGACGGGGCTCCACGGTCGGAGCCCGTTTCAGCAGGTGGCTAGAACACAGCCTTGCCGCCGGCGTCGGTGATCTTCTTCCATTCAGCGCCGATCAGCGTGACGGTGGCGGCAGGCAGCGGCACGTAGTCAAGCTCGATGGCCGATTTCTGGCCGTTCTTGAACGCCCAGTCGAAGAACTTGAGCACTTCTTTCGAGGCCTCCGGCTTGGCAGCCTTGGCGTGCATCAGGATGAACGAGGCACTGGTCATCGGCCAGCTCTTGGCGCCCGGCTGATCGGTGAGGATCACGCCCATGCCCGGTGTGCCTTTCCAGTCGGCACCTGCGGAGGCCGCGGCGAAGCTCGCCTCTTCCGGCTGCACGAACTGACCGTCACGGTTTTTCAGTTGAATATGGTCGAGCTTGTTCTTCTTGGCGTAGGCGTATTCCACGTAGCCGATGGCGCCCTTGATGCGCTGCACGTACTGCGCCACACCCTCGTTGCCCTTGCCGCCCACGCCTTCCGGCCACGCGACGGCGGTACCGACGCCCACCTTGCTCTTCCACTCCGGCGACACCTTCGAGAGGTAGTCAACAAACACAAACGTCGTGCCCGAGCCGTCGGAGCGGCGCACCACAGTGATCGGGCCTTCCAGCTTGATGCCGGGGTTCAGGTCGGTGATCGCCTTGTCGTTCCAGGTCTTGATCTTGCCGAGGAAGATGTCGGCCAGCACCGGCCCGGTCAGCTTCAGTTCACCCGGCTTCACGGCGTCCAGATTGGTCACCGGCACCACACCGCCAATGATCGCCGGGAACTGCACCAGACCGTCCTTGGCCAGATCTTCGGCCTTGAGCGGCATGTCGGACGCACCGAAGTCCACCGTCTTGGACTGGATCTGCTTGATGCCACCGCCAGAGCCGATGGACTGATAGTTCATCGCCACATTGGTGGACTTTTTGTATTCATCGGCCCACTTGGCGTAGATCGGGAACGGGAACGTCGCGCCGGCGCCCGTAATGGTCGTCTGGGCAGAGGCCGCGAACGGCAGCGAGGCAGCCACCACAGCGGCAGCAGCAACAATCTTTTGCGAGAAACGCATGGTCAAAATCCTTGTTTGGTCTTCTCGGAGGAGAGGAAGGTGAACCCTTCCCTTTTCTAGTCCGGCGAGTTTGACCGGGATTTGTGACAGCAATATTGCAGCGACCGCGCGGACCAGCAGTTGTGACGCTAAGGCGCGGACCTGGGATGCCGCAGCGCGTGCTCCATTGCCAGCCGCATGTTGGCCGCCTGCAGGTCACTCTGCGGCAACAGGGTGTCGCCACGCTGGAAGGCGAAGGCAAGCTCCTGGATCGCAGCCGGGTGATCCAGTGCGGCAGCGCGCAGATACCAGCGCATGGCTTCGCGAGGGTCCTGATCTATACCTTCGCCCGCCGCGCTGGCGTTGCCGAGCAGATACATTGCCTCGGCGACGCCCTGCTCCGCCGCTTCGCGGAAGTACGCGGCCGCCTGCGGTGGATCGCTCGTGCGGGCAAGCAAGCCCAGGTAGTACGCAGCTTGCGCCCGCGTGACGTCCTGTGCATAGGCCTTGAGCAGCCACTCGCGCGCCCGCGCTTCGCTGCGCGGCGCCGCTGGCGAATCGCGCAGGCAGGCGCGGCCAAGGTGCAAGGCTGCCGGTGCGTCGCCCTGCGCGGCCGCGAGCGTCAGCCAGCGGCGGCCCTCAGCGTCTGATCGTGCGTCGCCACGGGCGAGCAGCGTGGTTCCAACTGCCCGCTGCGCCGCCACGTTGCCAGCGCCCGCAAACGCTGTCAATGTTTGCAATGCCGCATCGTCGCGCCCTGCGTCGGCGGCCATGCGCAGCCGATCAATGTGCGCCGGATCATCCGCTTTGTAGCCTCGATGGAGCGCAGCGGAATCGAGGGGTCTTCCCCGTGGAGCAGTCACCGAGTCCTCGACGGCGCTGCGTTCCATCGAGGCTACGGGCGAGCACGCGCAGAGCGCGAGCAGCGCGATCACGACCGGACGGCATTGGTTAGCGTTCATGGTTCGACAAGCTCACCACGAACGGAGAGAGTGGCGAGCGCAGCGTTTACTCCTGAGCGAAGTCGAAGGGTCACCACGAATGGAGAGAGTGGCGAGCGCAGCGTTCACTCCTGAGCGGAGTCGAAGGGTCACCACAAACGGAGAGAGCGGTGAGGGCATGAAACCGTTGCCGCAATCACTTCGACAAATCAATCGCATACACCGCGAGGCCCTTGCCGGAACCATCATCGGAGCGAAGCTCGCGGACGTTGTTGATGCCGGCGGCCTGTGCGACCGCGACTTTGCCTGGTGCCGACTTGAACACCACCGGGCCTGCCGTGGCGAGCTTGACGAAACGCCAGCTGCGCGCGCTGCCGTGGGCGGCTCGGCTGAGCGTCTTCACGGCTTTCACGTAATTGATCAGCACTTCGCGATTGGTGTCGGGCGAGGCGAAGATGGTCTTGCTGCCGTCGAGCCCCGGGAAGTTGCCGCCGCCGCTGGCGCGGTAGTTGTTGGTGGCAACGATGAACTCGGCCGACGGCGACACTGCTGTGCCTTTGTAGAACAGGTTCACGATGCGGGAACCGAAGGGTTTGCTGACGTCAATCTCGTAGCTCATGTCGGGATGGGTCAGCATGTCGAAGGTGTAGCCGGGGGCCGTGCCGGTCAGCGATTGCTCGGTGGTGCGCGCGGGATCAATCTGGTTGAAGCGGCGGGCAGCAGCTTCGAGCCAGGCCTTGAGCCCGGCGCCATCAACCTTCACCGCATACAGCGTGTTCGGGAACAGGTACAGATCGGCGGCGTTGTTGATCGCGATGGGGCCGGCTGCCACGTCAGTGAAATCGGCGCCGCCGGCAAAACCGGTCTTGAACGGCGAGGCGGTGGAGAGCACCGGCAGGCTGGCGAATTGCGGCATGGTCTGCTTCACGTAGTTCGCCACGTAATCGGTTTGCGCCATGTTCACGATCTGCATCGCGGATACATCGCCAACGTCGGCGAAGTAGGAGGTCATCGCGAAGTCACTGCTGCCGATCGGCGTTTTCACGTAGTCGATGGTGGCCTGATGTTCGGCTCGTACCGTTTCTGCAACGGCGGGCAACGGGGCGACGAAGCTACGGTCCGCGTTCTGAATATTGCGTGCCTCGACTACCGTCTTCGTCTTGTCCACTGACCAGCGGCCATCCCTGGCCACGAGCTGCAACTGGATCACGCCCAGTGTCTTGCCCCAGAAGTTCGCCATCACGGTTGGCACGCCATGCACGAAGCCCTTCGCCTTGTCGACGTTGGGCAGGTTGAACTGGTTCATGGTGCTTGCCGCATTCGGGAAGGTCTGATGCGAGTGCCCAATCAGCATGGCATCGACGTCCTTCACTTGCGCCAGATGCCAGTTGGCGTTCTCCATCGACGGTGTGTACGGATTGGCGTCGAGCCCGCCATGCGAGATGGCGACGATGAGGTCAGCGCCCTGCGCCTTCATCTCGGGGATGTACTGTTCGGCCAGCTCCTTGATGCCATCGGTGTAGACGACGCCGTTGAGCCAGCGCTTGTCCCAGTCGAGGATCTTCGGCGGCGTGAACGCGATGACACCGACCTTGATCGGCGCATCGGCCGTCTTGCCATCAGCAGTGGTTACTTTCAGCGAACGATCCAGCACGACATAGGGTTTGAACAGCGGTTTGCGGTCTTTCACCGACAGCACGTTCGCCAGCACCAGCGGAAAGTTAGGGCCAGCGCAAGGTTGCGCCGGGATGGCCTGTTCGCCGGGGCGCAGGTCCACATTGAAGCGGTTGCCGGTGACTTGCGACAGGAACGACAGGCCGTAGTTGAATTCGTGATTGCCGATGCCGCCGGCGTCGTAGCCCAGCGCGTTCATCACCTTGTACATCGCCAGCACTTCGTTGCAGCCAAGACGCTTGACCTGGGCCTGATAGTCCGACAGCGCGGTGCCCTGAATGGTGTCACCGTTGTCAAACAGCAGCGTATTGGTGAACTCCTTGCGTGCCGCCGCGATCAGTGCCGCGGTGCGCTCGAAGCCGATGCTGCGGTCCTCGCCGAGCTTGTAATAGTCGTAGGACAGGACGTTGGTGTGCAGGTCGGTGGTTTCCAGCAGCGCCAGCTGCGCCTGAGTGCCATCGGCGACGCGGACAGCAGGCGCCATGGTGCCGGGTCCGCCGGGGGTGGCGCAACCGGCGAGCAGCGCGAACGTGGTTGCAGCGGCGAGTGCCTTCAGCGTGGCCGTGCGGACAGCGCGTGAGGGTGACGGGCGGGAGCGGGAGAACAGTTGCATGATGATCGACCAGTGTACAGACCTGCAAAAAACAAAGCCGCGCTTGTGGCGCGGCTTGAGAAAGTTTCATGGTGCCACGCAACTGCGCGGCACCCGTCACCCCGGCGAGACTAGAAGTCGGCGCTGAGGGTGATTGAGGTAAACCGCGGCGCGCCGAGGTAGTAGAACACGTTGCTGCCAGTAGAGTTGAGAACAGTATTCGAGCTCGGCGTGCGGTACTTGGTGTTGCCCAGGTTGCTTACATTCAAGCGAACCATCGCGTTCTTGGCGAACGAAAAATCGCCAAACCTGTAGCCGGCGTCGAGTTCGGCCGTCATGTAGCTTGGCACTTCTTCGTCGTTCATCAGGGTTGCGTACTGACGGCCCGTTTTCTTGGCTTTCAGGCGCGCGTACAGCGGTCCACTCGAATACTGAACCGACAAGCCGGCCATCATCAGCGGCGTCATCGCAAACTGCTTGCCCGTTGTCGGCAGTACCTGAGTGTTCGCTGTTGTGGTGCCGCTGCGGATGTCGTTCAGCACCTTGCTCTTCTGAATGGTCAGCGAGCCATAGGCGGACCAGCCATTCACTGGCACCGTACCCATTTCCAGCTCGATACCACGAGTGCGCGCCTTGCCGGCGTTGGTGTAGATCGACTTTAGCGTGGTCGGATCAAATGCGTTGGCCTGACGGTCCTTGAAGTCCACGTTGAAGGCGGTCGCCGAGAAGGTCAGCGCCTTGCTTTGATAGCGGTAACCGAGGTCCGTTGTGACGGACGTTTCCGGTTCGATCGCGCCAGTCAGCACGGCGACGCCATTGGTGATCGTTACGTTGCCATTGGTCGGTGCATACGCGAAGTTCGGCGGTGCGCGGAAATTCTTACCCACGTTGGCGAACACTTGCTGCTCGCGATCAAGATTGAAGCGAACGCCGATCTGCGGCAATACGTCGTTGAATTTTTTCTCGACGGTGTACTGGCTGTTGAAGTTGATGGTGCTGCCGCCTTCATTCGGGAAGTTGGTGAACTTGCGCGTGATGTTGAGCGCGCGGGCACCGAACTGCAGCAAGCCACGATCATTCATGAAGCTGAACTGGTCGCTGAAGTAAGCCTGATACGCGGGGCTGATGGTCAGCCAGTTGCGCGAGTTGAATTCGCTGCCATCCGGGCGCAGGATACGGCCATCGCGCAGCCACTGGTCCACCGGATTGCCGTTGGCATCGACAGCGACTGCCGGGCCGGTTTGCTTGTGCTGCGCGCGTTCGTACCAGAAGCCAACCTTGAGGGCGTGGTTGCCAAGCTGGTGATTGATCTCGGCGGTGACACCGGGGCGGTTGGTCTTGGTGACGCTGCTGTTGGCAACGATGATGGTGTCAAGCGTGTCGCCGTCGCCATTGAGATCGCGGCCTGCGCCCATGACGCCGGTGGTGGTGTTGAGAAAGCCTTTTTCTGACAGTGCGCGCTGCTGCACGCCGCCGGTGCCGTAGCCGTACCAGAGATAAGGCTGAATCTTGAAGTAGGTATTCTCGGCAAGACGGAACGAGCCCGAGACCGACACGATGGCGTTCTCAAACGGGTTCAGCGCCAGCTTGTAGAACTGTTGCGGCGAGCGCGGACCGGTTTCAACCTGGGCGGTGCCGTTGACCGGCGTCAGATGGCCGGGCGTGAAGGTCGGCGAGTAGTCGGCGAAATAGCCCAGCGTGTTGATCTGGCTGAGGGTGAACGACTGGAAGTTGTTGTTGACCGCCTTGTTGTACATGACCGATCCGAGGATGCGGTGATCCGGCGACAGGTCGAGCGAGAACGCGGCATCAAAGTGATCGCGCTTGGCGCCGCCTTCGCCTTTCCACTTGTCGGCCTGCGTGTGCGACGCGCTCAGGAAGGTCTTCAACATGTTGTTGGCGAAACGCCCGCTGTCGAAACGCACGAAAGTACGCGACAGGCTGAGCTGGCCAACGGTCTGGGCAACACGGACTCGACGCTTCTCTTCCGGGTCGCAGCTGACGATGTTGACGGAACCGCCAGTGGCGCCAACGTGCGGTGATTCTGCGTCGGGGTTGCCCTGGGAGATCTGCTGCGTGCAGATGTTCTCCATATCAACGTATTCCTGCGGGAACACCGAGTAGCTGCCGGAGTCGTTGACCGGCACGCCGTTGATGGTGAAGCCGAGCTGCGTGGCATCAAAACCACGCACGTTCAAGCCGCCGCCGAAAAGGCCAGTGGCGTCGTGGTTGAAGGTGTTCACACCGGGCAGGAGGGACAGCGCCTGATACGAGTTGCCGGTGGCGCGATCCTTCTCAGTGGCATCCTTGGTGACGGTGCTGCGACCTTTGACCGTGTCTTCATTCAGGATCTGGCCGGCGCCGAGTTTGTCGCCCTGACCGACGATGGTGATGGTGCCGAGACGGACGGTGTCTTCTTTGGCGCGCGGCGCCTGGTCATCTTTTTTGTCGGTGGCGGTTTGCGCGACCGCGGTGCCGATGGCGGCAGTGGCGAGCGTGAGGGCAACTGCGCGCGCGATGGCGGACAGTTTGGGCTGGGACGTGTTGGTGAGAGACATGGATGCACCCGGTTTTTTGGACTGACAGCGTTCAAATATTCCACAGCTTTTGTGCAATGCAATGACAACCGGGTTACAAACCGGAAAAGCAGACTCCGGGTGTCGCAAACTTGCCGCATCAGGGCGTTTGAAGCGCCCGCTGGCGGCGCATGAGGAGGGTTGTTGGTGCATGTCGCCCTGACTGAGGGCGTTAGCAGCTTTCTTCCAAAATGCCCATTTATCAAGGGCTCAAATGGCATTTTGATTAATAGTCGACTTGCACCGATTTTTGACATGAGCCCATATTGGATGGGCGTTTCCGTAAAAAGCCATCGATCCTGACCATCCATCATCACTCGTTGGGAACTTTTCCGTGACCACAACGGAATATGTAGCGTGAGATCTCCTGAACTTGTCGACACCACGACCGACGAAGCATTGCTCGCGCGTATCCGCGCGGGCGACGCCGTGGCGCTGGCAACGGTTTATCGGCGGCACGGCGCAGCAGTGCATCGCTTCGCCTGTCTGCATGCGCCGTCGCGGGAAGCGGCAGCGGATGCGACCCAGGAAACCTTCCTGTGGCTGGCCACGCAGGGTGCCACCGGCTTTGATGCAACGCGCAGCACGCTGGCGGCATTCCTGTGCGGCGTGGCGCGCAATCACGCGCTGCGCATTCGTGCCGCCGGCGCCCGCTTCGACGAACTGCCTGACGATTCCGCCGCGACCGGAGCGGCGCAGGACACCGACGTTGACGCAGTGAGTGACGCCCTTGCCCATCTGCTCGCGCGCGAGCGCAGCGAGGCACTGCTGGCGGCGCTGGCCACACTGGCGGCGGAGCACCGCGAAGTGGTCGCGCTGATCGAATTTGAAGAGTTCTCCTACGCCGACGCAGCCGCCATCATCGGCTGCCCGATCGGCACCGTCCGTTCCCGCCTGAATCGCGCCAAGGAAGCACTGCGCCAGCGCATCGTGGAACTTTTCCCCGCCGACACCCGAATATCCGCATGAACCGTCCGAATGACCCTGTTGCTGACCGCGCAGCCGCTGCCACCCCGGATGTAGTGTGGGCCGAAGCTGCGCAGCGTTACCGCAATGTCGAACCGCCTGAAGGACTGGAAGCCACCCTGCTGGCACGCTTCGGCGAATTGCGGGCGAGCGGTGTGCTGGCCAGCAAGCCGGTCCCGTCGGTGACACCGACGCCGCTGCCGGCGCGGCGTGGCTGGCGCCATCTGGCCGGTCACGTGGGTGACTGGCTGGGCGCCCGGGTGCTGCGTCCGCATCCGGTGACGGCTGGCGCCCTCTCGCTGTGCGTCGTGCTCGCGTTTGCGGCACCGTGGTGGCTACCGCTGTTCGGCGCTGCCACCGAGCAGACCACGCCTTTTATGCTGGTTGCCGAGCCTGCCGGTGGCCGCCTGGACGTGGCGCAGATGGTGCGGGTCAGTGTGTCGCGCGAAGCGATGCTTGATTTCGGCATTCCGGTGCCGCCGCAAAAGCTGCAGGAGCCGGTGGGCGCCGAAATGCTGCTCGGCCAGCGCGGTGAACTGCTCGCCGTGCGCTTCATCGAGAAGCCCGAGCGCAAGCGCATGTTCTTCAACTGATCGACCGAAGCCCCTTATTCACAAGACCCGGAGACTGTCATGAAAACTACCACCCTGTTCACCCTGGGCGCGTTGGGTACGCTCGCCGCCGCGATGGCGACGCCTGCGCACGCCGAGGAAAAGAAGGAAGAGCGACGCATCGTCATCAAAGTCGATGGCAAGGAAATGAGCATTCCGGAAGCCGCCAGTCACGCTATCGACAAAGCGATGGCCGCGCTCGATTCGGCACTGGCATCGAAAGAGCTGGCCACGGTCAATGCCGAAGAAATCCGCGAGTCGATCCGCAAGGCCATCGATGAGGCCAATGCGCACGGCGTAGTCATCAACCGGCGCTCGGCGTCCGACGCTGTTGAAAAGAACAATCCTTACTCCGCGCGCGAAGTGCGCGAATTCAAGCAGACGCTCGCCGATGGCACCCTGATCCAGCGCCAGAGCACCCGCCTGCTGGCACGCGACCGTGAAGGCCGTCTGCGCCAGGAGCTCAGGCAGGCGGATGGCAGTGCTCGGGTGTTCATCAATGATCCGGTCGACAAGGCCGCCTACATCATTGATCCGCAGAAGAAGACCGCCTGCCGCGCCGAGTTCAACGAGCGCGCGATCAACGACTGCTACTCGCAGATCAAGGGCGACTGGAAGCCGCTCGGCTTCATGCTCAATGCCAACAGCCGCAATGGACTCGGCATGATGAGTGCCCGCGATGACATCGCCGTCGAGGTCAGCCCACGGGCCCAGATCATCGATCTCACCCGCAAGGCCTACGTCCATCGCGATGGCAAGACCGTGGAAGCGCCGGTGCCGCCGACACCCCCGTTGCCACCGTTGCCGCCACTGGCCGGCATGCGCAGCGACAGCGGCGGCAATGCACAGGTCAGCCGTGAAAAGAAAACCGGCCAATCGTACGAAGGCTTGCAGGTTGACGCCGACCGCACAGTGGAAACCATTGCTGCCGGTGCCATCGGCAACAGCAGGCCGATCGAGAGCGTGGTCGAGCGCTACTACTCGCCGGAGCTGAAAATGACTGTGTTCTCGCGGCGCAGTGACCCGCGCAACGGCGAGTCGATCTACCGCATGGTGGACATCAAGCGCAGCGAACCGGATGCGGCGTTGTTTCGGGTGCCGGCCGGCTACAACCTCAGCGAAGGCAAGAAGTAGTGCCGTCGGGGCAGCGATTCTGGCCGTCACCCGTCATGTCATCAGGCTGTCACGAATGGCGACGACACTCGGAGACTCGTTGACGGCCTGGTATCAGCTTCCATGATCGGCATGCAGGACGTCACGAGAACGGGCGCCCTGCATGATTCCACTGATCAATCGCGAGCTGTCGATGCTCGCCTTCAACGAACGCGTGCTCGCGCAATGCGAGCTGCCATGGGTCCCCACCCTTGAGCGCCTGCGCTACCTGACCATCGTCAGCAGCAACCTCGACGAATTTTTTGAAGTCCGCATCGCCGAGCAGAAAGAACGCCTGAAGGCGCTCACGGCACAACGCTCATCCGAAGCACGCAGTCTGCGGCAATCGCTGCTCGACGTGGCTGATCGGGTACGCCTGCTGGTGGCCCGGCAGTACCGCCTGCTCGACCAGCAGATCCTGCCCACGCTGCGCGATGCCGGGATCGATCTGGTCGGCGGACGTGAGCTGACTCCCGCGCAGCGGCGCTGGGTCAAGGCTACCTTCGCCCGCGAGATTGCACCGGTGTTGACACCGATCGGTCTCGACCCGGCGCATCCCTTCCCGGCGGTGGCCAACAAGGGGCTGCATTTCATTGTCGAGTTACGCACCCGTCGCGGCGCTGGCAAGACCAGTGTGGCGATTGTCAAGGTACCGCGCACGCTGCCGCGGCTGTTCGAGATCGGCGGCGCCAGTGACCGTGGCGGCAAACCCGGTCGACGCAGCTTCATCCTGCTGTCCACGCTGATTGAGACCGAGCTGGCCAGCCTGTTCCCCGGTCGCGACGTGGTCAGTGATTCGCAGTTCCGGGTGACCCGCGACAGCGACCTCTGGGTCGATGAGCAGGAAATGACCAATCTGCGTCATGCACTCGCCGGCGAGCTGCGCCGCCGTCCCTATGGCCGCGCAGTGCGGCTGGAGATCAATGCCGACTGCAGCCCGTCAATCACTGCGCTGCTCACCCAGCACTTCCGGCTGGAGGCGCACGAGGTGTATCCGGTTGATGGTCCGGTCAATCTGGTGCGCCTGCAGGCGCTCGCCGAGGCGGTGGAGAATCCGGAGCTGCGCTTCCCGCCCTTCACGCCGGGGCCCCCACAGCCGGAGCTGGCCGACGAGCGGGTGTTTGCCGAGCTGCGCCAGCGCGATGTGCTGCTGCATCATCCCTACCAATCGTTCGCGCCGGTGGTGCAATTCATCCGTTGTGCCGTCGAAGACCCGAACGTCATCGCCATCCGGCAGACGATTTACCGCACCGGCTCGAAGTCGGTGCTGATGGACCTGTTGCTCGAAGCCGTGCGGCGAGGCAAGGAGGTCACGGTGGTCCTCGAACTCAAAGCCCGCTTCGACGAAGAAACCAACATCAACTGGGCCGACAAGCTGGAACAGGCTGGCGCCCATGTTGTGTATGGATTGGTCGGCCTCAAGACGCACGCCAAAATGGCACTGGTGCTTCGCCGCGAAGGCAACACCATTCGCCACTATGCGCACATCGGCACCGGCAACTACAACCCGAACACGGCCCGCTTCTATACCGATTTCGGGCTACTCACGGCGCATCGCGAGATGGTAGGCGACGTGGCCGCGATTTTTCATCACCTCACCAGCCTGTCGCAACCGCCGCGCCTGAAGCACCTGTGGTGGGCGCCGCACACGATGAAGAACAACCTGCTCGCCGCAATCGCCGCCGAAGCGCGCGCGGCCAAAGCAGGCAAACCTGCACGCATCATGGCCCGCGTCAACGCGCTGACCGATGAAGCAGTCATGACCGCATTGTGTGCAGCGTCCGAAGCGGGCGTGGCCATCGACCTCATCGTACGCGGCGCCTGTTGCCTGCGACCGAATGTTGAGGGGAAGACAACGCGCCTGCGCGTACGCTCGATCATCGGCCGCTTCCTGGAGCACAGCCGTGTTTACTACTTCGAGAACGGTGGTGACCCAAAGGTCTACATTTCCAGCGCCGACTGGATGAGCCGCAATCTTGATCGTCGTGTCGAGGTGGCAGCGCCGGTGCTTGATCCGGCGCTGAAGGCGCGGGTCATCGACGAAGGTCTGGCCATCGGACTCAGCGACAATTGTCAGGCGTGGCAACTGGAGCAATCCGGCGCCTACCGTCTGCTGCGCCCTGCGCGCCAGAAGCCAGCCAGCGCGCAGCAAACGCTCGCCAGCCGACTCGGCCACCCGACACTACCGGTCGAACCACAAAAGGCCGATCAGCAATGAGTGAAATCATCTTCTGGCGTCACGCTGAAGCCCACGACGCCGAGCCCGGGCAGGATGATCTTGATCGCAAACTGACGGTCAAGGGTCAGCGCCAGGCGGAACGGGTCGCGTTCTGGCTTGACCGCAATCTGCCGCAGCAATGCAAGGTCTTCGTCAGCCCGGCGAAGCGTGCACAGCAAACGGCCCGCTGCCTTGCCCGCAAGCACAAGACACTGAAAGAGTTGAACCCGGACGCAACTCCCGAGGCCGTGCTGGCGGCCGTGGGATGGGGCATACAGAACGAGCCCATCGTCATCATCGGGCACCAGCCATGGATCGGCAATTGCGTGCACTGGCTCATGTTCGATGCGGTGGCAACCATGAACATCAAGAAGGGGGCCGTCTGGTGGCTGCAATCGCGCGACCGTGACGGCAAACCGGAGATGGCGCTTCGTGCAGTGACAACGCCGGAGCTGCTGTAGGGGTGGTCTTGCAGCGCGGCAACGCGGTGGACCTTCCCTCTGCGCTCGAAAACTGGCGCTCGGCCGGACTGGGCGTAATTGCGTGCTTTGCTTTCGACGCCAATGACGGTACGCAAGGCGCCGGTCTAACCATCGCACCAGAAGCGCTCGACGCATCGCTTCAGGCACTTGGCCACGGCGGAGGCTTTGTCTGGGTCCATCTCAACTCCCGCAAAGATCACGGGCGTTCGTGGCTCGCGGCCTGTCCCCACCTTCCCCAGGCAGGTCGCGACTTTCTACTGGATGTGCATGCCGTTCCGGGTCGGACTGAAGCGCTTCCCGGTGGTGTGCTGGGATGTCTTTCGGATCTCGCGTATGACTTCAATGGCGATCCGGGCGAAGTGCGCAGCTTTCGTTTCTATCTGAGCCAGACCCTTCTGCTGACGGTGCGCGAAGATCCGATTTCGGCCGCCGACAGCCTGCGTCTGGCCATTCGCGACGGTCGCCGGTTTGCCGGGACGCTTGCCCTGCTTAACGCACTGCTCGAATATCAGGGCGATGCGCTACGCAAAATTGCCGATGCCGCCGAAGACCGGCTGGAGCGCATTGAGGACCGCGTGTTTGGGGGTGCGCAAGAAGTGGAAGAAGGCGCCATTTCGCGCATACGCTGGCTGTGCGGTCGATTGCAGCGACGGTTTGCGCCGGAGCAAAAGATACTCGCGCTATTGCATCGTTCAATGCCAGCAGCTGGTACGCGCGACGAACATGAGCATCTCGGTGACCGCATCCAGCAGTTTGACGAAACACTTGCTACTCTGGGGGATATCCAGAGTCGTGCCCGCCTGCTGCAGGAAGAAGTGAACAGCCGCCAGGCGTCCGCCACCAGCCGCAACCTCTACTTCCTGTCGATCTTCACCGCCATCATGCTGCCGGTCACGCTGGTGACGGGTGTCTTCGGCATGAACGTCGCGGGCCTGCCCGGCACCAAGTCGGATGACGCCTTCCTGTGGGTGATCGGCGGCATGGCACTGCTCGCCGCACTCACGTTGCTGGGCATGCGCCTGAAACGCCTGATCTAGCGCCACCACCCGGCGCTGGCGGCACGCCCTTTACATCTTCTTTACGCGCCATCTGCCAAATTTGACGGACTTTTTGCACGCCACTGCCTATGCTTCGAAGCGTGTTCAATGCACGGAGAGCAGGCGGTGCAGACTCACGGTGTCGATTCAAGCAGGCCGGTGACCCACAGTCACTGGCGCCGTGGTGCGCTGCGTGCTGTGCTGCTGCCGTCGGCCATCGCTCTTGCAATCTGGCCGTTGTCGGCGTGGCTGGCGCCAGCCAACATCGTGATGCTCTTCCTGCTGGGCGTGCTGGTCATTGCCTACTATTGCAACCGTAGCGCAGGCGTCATTGCAGCAGTACTTAGTGTCGCGCTGTTCGACTTTCTCTATGTGCAGCCGCTGTTTTCGTTCGCGGTCAACGATATCCAGTATCTGCTCACCTTTGCCGTGATGCTCACGGTGGCACTCACCATTGGACACCTCACCAGCGCTTTGCGGCGGCGGGCTGACGATGCTGAACAGCGCGTCGCCGAGCGGGCCGCGCTGTTCGAACTGGCTGCCCGTCTCACCGGGTCCATGACGCGCGAAATGTGCGCTGACGCCGTCGGGAATTTCCTGCGCGATCAATTGCAGGGCCGTTGCACGGTGCTCACCCCGGACGACAATGGCCACCTTCACCCGCTGCGCGGTACGACCGGATATCTGTTGACTCAGGCTGAGCAGGCCGTCGCCCAGGCGACCTATGATCAGGCCACAGGATTCGATGCGCGTGAACTCGGCCATGATGATGGCGAGCGCGTGCTGCTGGCGTTGCGTGGAGCAACGCGTCGCCGCGGCGTGCTGGTCGTTGCGGCCGAGGAATCGGCGGCTCCGCTCGCCGGGCGCATCGAATTGCTGCGCGCGGTCGCGGATTTGCTAGCCACGGCGCTGGAACGGATTCACTATGTTGAAGTGGCAGCGCAGAGCGATTTGACGGTGCGCGACGAGCGGCTGCGCGGGCGCATTCTGGCAGCGCTTTCGCATGACGTACGAACCCCGCTGACCAGCATTTTCGGGCTTGCCGAAGCGATTGCCCGCAGCCCGCAACTCACCGACCCCGGCTTGCGGCAGACCGCGCAGGCGTTGCAGGATCAGGCGATGCGGCTCAACACGATGGTCAGCAACGTGCTCGATATGGCGCGTCTGCAGTCCGGTACGGTGCGTTTGCGTCGCGAGTGGCAACCGCTGGAGGAAGTGGTGGGAGCCAGCCTCCGTCATAGTGAGGCAGCGCTGGGCGGTCATCAGGTGGATTTGCAGTTGCCGACCGACTTGCCGCTGCTGCACATCGACGCGGTATTGATGGAGCGGGTACTGAGCAATTTGCTGGAGAACGCTGCCAAGTATTCACCGGCCGGAGGCCGCATTCAGCTCGCCGCGCGCGATGATGGCGACGTTATTGAGGTCACGGTGGATGACGACGGTCCTGGCTTCGCTGCCGGTCGCGAGAGCGAGCTGTTTGAATTGTTCGAGCGCGGCGTGTCGGAAGGCTCCGTGTCAGGCATGGGCATTGGGCTCGCCATCTGCAAAACGATCGTCGAGGCACACGGTGGCAGCATCAGCGCTGAGCGAGTACCACCGGCTGCGCGCGACGACATCGCGTTGCATGGTGCAAGGCTGACGATCCGTCTGCCGCGCGGCACGCCACCCCAGGTGGACGCAGAGCCCGGGGAGCAGCCATGAAGAGCACAAGCCTTACTTTTACCCATACGCTGCTGCTGGTTGAGGATGACACCCAGATTCGCCGCTTTCTGCGGCAATCGATGGAAAGCGAGGGCTTCAACGTCCGCGAAGTGGCGACGCTGGCCGACGGGCTCGTCGATGCCGGGACCGCGCGGCCGGATCTGGTCGTTCTTGACCTCTCGCTGCCGGACGGAGATGGCAAACAGTTTGTGCAGGAGCTGCGTTCATGGTCGCAGGTGCCGGTGCTGGTGCTCTCCGCCCGCAGCGCCGAGGCCGAAAAGATTGCGGCGCTGGAAGCCGGCGCCGATGACTATTTGACCAAGCCGTTTTCTACCGGCGAACTGCTTGCCCGCGTGCGCGCCCTGCTCCGACGCGCAGCGGCGATGCGCGACGGCGAACCGGCAACGGTGCGCTTCGGCGACGTCGAGGTCGATCGTTCCCGCCGTGTGGTGAAGCGCGCGGGCCAACCGGTACACCTGACCGATATCGAGTACCGCATCCTGCTCTGTCTGCTCGCCAACGCCGATCGTGTTGTCACGCAACGGCATCTGCTAACCGAGGTGTGGGGGCAGGCCTACCTCGAGCGCGGCCACTATCTGCGCATCCACATCTCGCATTTGCGCCAGAAGCTCGAACAAGACTCAGCGCGTCCCCGTTTTATCCTCACCGAAACCGGTGTCGGTTACCGCTTCATGCCACCCGCCAACGCACCTGACTGAGCGTCAGCGCAGCCACTGCCGTCGCATTCAGTTTGCGTAGCGGCTTCAATCCCAGGAGATCTTCCATGAACCAGCAATCGCCTGTTCGTTCAGGCACGGCCGCGCTCACGCTCGCGGCACTCGGGGTCGTCTACGGCGACATCGGTACCAGCCCGCTGTATGCCTTCAAGGAAGCGTTCAGCGGGCCGCATGCGATGGCGCTCAATCAGCAAAACGTTCTGGCGACCCTCTCCGCCCTGTTCTGGGCAGTCACCTGCATCATATCGGTCAAGTACGTCTGGCTGGTGCTGCGTTTCGACAATGATGGCGAGGGCGGTGTGCTGGCGTTGACGGCACTCACCCACCGACTGGCAGAACGGCAGCGCGCCAGTACGCGCATGCTGGCAATCATCGCGACGCTGGGTGTGTTCGCTGCTGCGCTTTTTTACGGTGACGCGCTGATCACGCCCGCAATATCGGTGCTGTCGGCAGTCGAAGGGCTGGGCGTCGCCACCCCGCACTTCGAGAAGTTTGTCGTGCCTATCACCATCGGCGTGCTGATTGCGCTGTTCAGTATCCAGCGCTTTGGTACCGGTCGCGTTGGCGCCCTGTTCGGTCCGATCACCTGCCTCTGGTTCCTTGTCATCGGCGTGCTGGGCTTGCAGAGCATCGTCGAGACGCCCGTGGTACTGCAGGCGCTGAATCCGCTATACGCCATCGAGTTCGCGATTGAACAGCCAGGCAAGATGTTCGTGTTGCTGACAGCGGTGTTCCTGGCGCTGACCGGCGGCGAGGCGCTGTATGCCGACATGGGCCACTTCGGTGCCCGAGCTGTGCGCATTGCCTGGTTCGGGCTGGTGTGCCCGGCGCTGATGCTCAACTACTTTGGGCAAGGCGCTCTGGTGTTGCGCGATCCGGCCGCCATCAAGAACCCGTTTTACCTGCTCGCTCCGGATTCACTATTGCTTGCTCTGGTGGTGCTGGCAACTGCGGCGACTGTCATCGCATCGCAGGCAACCATCTCGGGGGCGTTTTCCATCACCCAGCAGGCCTCGCGTCTCGGCTATCTGCCGCGTATTGATGTGCGGCATACATCAGACCGGGAACGCGGGCAGATCTACGTCGGCAGCGTCAACTGGATCATGCTGCTCGGCGTGTTGCTGCTGGTGCTTGAATTCCGTTCGTCGAGCGCTCTCGCTGCCGCCTACGGCATTGCCGTCTCCGGCACCATGATTATCACCTCGATACTGGTGGCGATAGTGCTGTTCCTCACAGCCGGGCGCCGTCGTCTGTCGCTGCTGGCCCTGCTGGCTGTTTTCGTCGTTCTCGAAAGTGGTTTCCTCGCTTCCAACTTGTCCAAGGTAGCCGATGGCGGCTGGTTTCCGCTGCTGTTCGGCAGTGCGGTTTTCCTGCTCCTGATGACCTGGAAGAAAGGCTCATCACTGGTGGCGCGACAACGCAGTGCGATAGACCTGCCGGTTCAGGGTATTGCCGCGAGCGTGCTGCAGGGCATTCCACGGGTCCCCGGCACAGCGGTGTACCTGGCGTCTGATCGCAATCTCGTGCCCAGCGCCCTGTTCCACAACCTCAAGCACTATCACGTGTTGCACGAGCAACTGATCCTGGTCCACGTGCGCACCGAGGAAGTGCCCTACGTTGAAGCAGGTGGCCGGTTGCAGCTCGACCGCAGTGAGCCGGGCCTGTTGCGGATTGACGTTCGCTTCGGCTTCCGTGAGGAGCCAGACCTGCCGGCTGCACTCGCATCGGCTGCCAGTCAGGGTGTCGGGATCGACCCGATGACCACCACCTACTTCATTGCCCGGTCCGTAGTACAGGACGGCCCCGGTGAACTGTCGGCGTGGCGCTGCGCGCTATATGCCTGGATGACGCGTCAGGCCGAGGGTGCAGCAGCGTACTTCCGGCTGCCGCCTAACCGCGTTGTCGAACTGGGTACGCAAGTATTGCTCTAAACGCGTACTCGAGCCGCGTCATCAGCTTGTAGCCAATCGCTGTGAATATCGCCGCAACCGTATCGCCTCCCGATGCGGGCGTTCACAGCGACAAGGAACAACCAGCATGGCCAAAGACTTTTCGACGATGGATGACTGCAACCCATCGCACAATCAGAGCATCCACGACCTCTCCAGCCCCCTGCGGCGAACCATCCTGCGGGGTGGTCTGGCGACAACCATCAGTAGTCTGCTGGCACCGTTGGGCGCGGTGTCACTCGGCGGTTGCAGCACCACGCCCGCGGGCATCGGCCCGATGCTCGGCTTCAAATCGGTCGCCATGAACGATCTCGACACCGTCACCGTGCCCGATGGCTATCGGGTGCAGGTGCTGTACCGCTGGGGTGACGCGGTGGGCATTGCCGGCAACATGCCGGCATACAAGTCCGACGCCAGCAACACTGCGACTGAGCAAGAGGCACAGGCGGGCATGCATCACGACGGCATTCACTACTTTCCGCTCGATGGCAGCCGGCGCGGCCTGCTGGTGATGAATCATGAGTACACCGATGACGGCCTGCTGCACGTCGGCGGAATGCGGGACTGGAGTGCCGAAAAGGTTGCCAAGGCGCAGGCCGCGATGGGCGTTTCGGTGATCGAAATCGTCAACCGAGGCAATAGCTGGGAGGTGGTACGCCCGTCCCGCTTTGCCCGTCGAGTTACCGCGACCACGCCAATGCTGATCACCGGTCCGGCTCGCGGTCACGCCAGGCTGCGCACCCGCGATGACGCCTCGGGCGCGGTGGTGCTCGGCACCGTCAACAACTGCGCACATGGCTTCACCCCGTGGGGCACTTACCTGACCTGCGAAGAAAATTTCAATGGCTATTTCAACGGCCCCGACAAGCCCGACGCCGATCAGGCGCGCTGGGGGCTGAAGAAGGGCGGCGCTGGCTACCGTTGGCACGAGTTCGATGAGCGCTTTGACGTGGCCAGACACCCGAACGAATACAACCGTTTTGGCTGGGTGGTTGAAATCGACCCGATGGACCCGACCTCGACGCCCGTCAAGCGCACTGCGCTGGGCCGCGCCGCGCACGAAGGTGCGCACGTGACGCAGACTCGCGACGGTCGTGTGGTGGTCTACATGGGCGAGGATTCACGCTTCGAATACATCTACAAGTTCGTCAGCCGTGATGCCGTACGACCAGGTGGCGCGAAGGCAAACGCTGACATCCTTGATCACGGCACGCTGTACGTCGCGCGCTTCAACGCCGGTGGTCGTGGGGAGTGGATTGAACTGACGCAAGGCAAGAACGGTTTGACCGCCGAGCGCGGCTTCGCGTCACAGGGCGACGTGGTGATCAGCACGCGGCAGGCGTCCGACTTGGTCGGTGCTACCAAGATGGATCGGCCGGAGTGGATTGCCAGCGACGCGAAGACCGGCTGGGTGTATTGCACATTGACCAACAACGTCAGCCGCGGCAAGCCCGGCTTCCCCGGCGTCGATGCCGCCAACCCGCGCGTTGAAAACACCATGGGCAACATCATCCGCTGGAAGGAAGACGGCGATTTCGCGGCCACGACGTTTGTCTGGAACCACTTCGTGATGGCCGGCAACCCGGTACTTGATCGTGCCGATGCCAAAGGCAACGTCAAGGGCGATCAGCTCGGCAGCCCGGATGGCTTGTGGGTGGACGGCCGTGGCGTGCTGTGGATCGAGACTGACATCTCGACCAGCACGCTTGGCAAGGGCGATTACGCTGCCACGCCAAACAACGGAATGTACGCGGCAGACACCACGACGGGTGAAATCCGTCGCTTTCTGGTGGGTCCGCGTGGCTGCGAACTCACTGGCGTCATCATGACCCCGGACATGAAGAGCCTGTTCGTCAACATCCAGCACCCGGGCGAACCAGCCAGCGAACGTAGCAACCCTGACGAAGTGATGAAGGTGTCAACCTGGCCCGACAAGGCGCGTCCACGCTCCGCGACCATCGTCATCACGCGCGCTGATGGGGGTGTGATCGGGGCCTGACCTTCTGCGCACAATCGATGCAAACAACAAAGGGGCCTCGCGGCCCCTTTTGCTGATGTCAAACTTGCGTGACGTGGCGCTTATTGTGCGGTGCGTGCACCAAGGAAGTGCTGTGCATAGCGCGGCGCCATGCGCTCGATGGGCAGCAGAACGAAGAAGTCGGCACTGTCAAAATCCGGGTCCCAGGCCGGTTCGCCGCAGACCCAGGCACCCAGCCGCAGATAGCCTTTGAGCAGCGGCGGTACTGCGGGGCGCGCGCCCATCGGATCGCCGAGCGACTGCAAGCCGCGAATCGGCTCGACGCGAAAGTCTTCCGGTGCGAGATGCCTGGCCAGCAATTCGCTGCGCAGTGCGCCGACGTTGAGGGCACCGCTGTCCAGCGGCACGCTGGCGCAGCCGGCGAGGTACTTCACACCGTGGTTGCGAACATACATGCCAAGACCGGACCACAGTCGCGCCAGCGCGCCGCTGCTACGGTAGGCGGGGTGGATGCAGGCGCGCCCGACCTCGAAAATTTCATGCGCGATCGGTCGCAGGCTGTCGATGCGGAACTCGCCTTCCGAATACATGCGCTTGACCGCGCGTGCGGCCCACGGCGCCATGATGCGATACGTACCTACGACCTTGCCGAGGCTCTCGTCGATGACGATCAGGTGATCGCAAACGGCGTCGAAGTCATCGACGTCGCGGCCGTCGTGCCGGTGCAGATCAGCGCCCATCTCTTCACAAAACACCTTGTAGCGCAGCCGCTGGGCCGCGATGACTTCCGGGGCACTGGTGGCAAGCCGCACGCTCAGCGGTGACTCGCTGGGGGCTTCGACGCTGGACGGGACAGAGATACTCGACTGCTGAAGCGACATGCGGATGACTCCGTTGATTCGACGCCCGCAATGTAGGAACGCTGCGTGACATTCGCGTGACGCACTCACGACAAACGCGTGACGCCGCTACGTGAAGCGGTCTGTCATGTCATCGCCATGTCACATGCCCAGCACAAAATTTCCTTGTGGCCCGGTTGCCAATGAGTGAACGGGTTGCGCAATATCGTCGCAACCCGTTCTCGCTCAATATTGGCGCACCGGCATCGTTCCCCGATGTGATCGGCGTTGCGCACATGCAGCGTGCCGGTCACCACTTCTCGATACCTCCCTTCGGGCTCCTCACGGAGCCCATTTTTCTTGTCACACATCGCATCGGTGTTCGAGCAATGCGTGTTGCCGGAGGCGCGGCGCTACTTCGTACGCACCGCAAACGACACGCCGTATTTCGTCCACCGAGTCGCTTCAACATCCAGCAGATAGGCAGTCAAGGGGCGTTCGGCGAGCCAGCGGGCGTCTACGGCCAGCACGAACGCCTCGCCGTTTACGGCCAGTGCAACGGCAGGGACTTCGTCAATGCGGCCGTGGCAGAACAAGGCTGCCAGACGCAGGCAGACCAGGCGGGTCAGCAGTTTGGGCGGCAGCGACGCGCGGTCAATTTTCTTGATCGAACCGGTGTGACCGAGCACCAGCAGCGCGAGCGCGGCCCGCTCCTGCTCGGCAAAGCCGTAAATGTCGGAGTGCTCAATGATGTAGGCTGAATGCTGGTGATAGTCCTCATGCGCGATGGCCATGCCGATTTCGTGCACTGCTGCAGCCCACGACAACAGCGCGTCAGGCCCTGCCGGATCAATGCGTTGCCAGAACGACTGCGCCAGCGCTGCCACGCGTCGCGCCTGCTCCGTGTCGACGCCGTAGCGATGCTGCATGCGTGATACGGTGACCATGCGCGGGTCGTCGTCAGCCGGTGCGTCACTTCGGTGCAGCATGTCGTACACCACGCCCAGGCGCAGCGCGCCTTCTGCGGGTTCCATCCGCACGACATTCAGCTCCTGCATCAGGCCAATCAGGATGGCGAGTCCGCCGGGCAACACTGGGGCGCGGCTCGGTTTGAGGGCTGCCAGTTCGATCCGGTTCATCTGCCCGACATCAATCAGTGCACCTTTCAGCCGCGTCATCGCTTCGACGGTGATGGCGTCTCCGAAGCCGTTTTCAGTGATGATTTCGTAAATCGCACGGATGGTGCCGGACGAGCCATAGGCGATGTCCCAGCCCTGCTTGTAGCGCTTCTGCAGCACCTCGAGCCGCGAGCGGACGTAGACGTCCGCCTTGCGGAACGCCGCCGGGGTGACGGTAGCGCCGGGGAAGAAATGTTGCGACAGCGTGACGGCACCAAGCGGGAAGGATTCGGTCAGCTCCGGGTCATAGCGGCGACCAACGATGAACTCGGTCGAGCCGCCGCCGATGTCAACAATCAGCCGCTCCTGTTCACTCCACGGCAGCGTGTGGGCACAACCGAGGTAAATCAGGCGCGCTTCTTCCGGGCCGGAAATGATGTCGATCGTCAGGCCGAGCGCGTGCTCGGACTGACGCAGCAAGTCTTCGCCGTTGCGGGCCACCCGATAGGTGCTGGTCGCTACTGCGCGCACACGATCGGCCGGAATGGCGCCCAGTCGCTCACGGAAGCGCGCCAGCGCCTCACAGGCCTCGCGGATCTTGTCGTTCGAGAGATGACTGTCCTGGTCAAGACCACCCGCGAGCCGCACGCCTTCGCGGTGGGTGCTGATCGGAACGATCTGTCCGCCCTCTTCCTTTGCAATCAGCAGGCGGAAACTGTTGGAGCCGAGGTCCACCGCGGCCAGCGGCGCCCCCGACTGTCTTCGTAATGTCACAGCGCGATCCTATTGTCCAGTTGGCAAAGCATATTGCAGGAGTGTGACATGGGGGTGACGCTGACCTGGATGGCGCTCGGTGCGCTGGTGGCCGCAGCGGCAGGCGCGGCCGTGCGGGGATATCGTCGCAGCGATGCTGCCCTGACGGCACTGGCCGAAGCCTCGCGACTGGACTGAGTCGGCAGAAAGGTCCTGCCCACGCTCCAGGTTGCTTCGTCGCGTGCACGGCGGGCGCATCTGCGTTAACTTCGCGGCATTCCATTGGCCACGGAGACCCCGCAGTGACACTCAGTGACGCCGATCTTGCCGATCTGAAAACGGCAAAACAATTGCTTGAGCATCCCGGCCTCGCCGCCAAGATCAGCAGCTTTGTTGGCACGCCCGTCGAGAAGGGCTTTGCGCTGTTGCCGAAGCAGTGGCACTCGGTGGTGAACGATGCCACGCAAAAGGCCATCGAATCCGCGCTGAATGTAGCGTTGTGGACGATGGACCAGGGTGAAGCGAGCCTGACGAAATCGACGCCTGCCAACTGGTGGCACAAACTGGCTGCGGGCGCCTCGGGCGCCGCTGGCGGTGCTTTTGGCCTCGCTGCGCTCGCGGTGGAGCTGCCGGTATCGACCACCATCATGCTGCGCTCAATCGCCGACATTGCTCGCAGCGAGGGCGAGAATCTCAAGCTTGCCGACGCCCGGCTGGAATGCGTGCAGGTGCTCGCGCTCGGTGGCAAGGCGAGCAGCGACGACGCGGCGGAAGTCGGCTACTTTGCAGCACGCACCGCGATGGCAAGTGCCGTGTCGGAGGCGGCGAAGCATCTGGCTACCCAGGGCCTGACACAGCATGGGGCGCCGGCCATCGTGCGACTGATTACGCAGGTCGCGTCGAGGTTTTCCATTGTCGTCTCCGAGAAAGCTGCTGCCCAGGCGGTGCCGGTGGTGGGGGCGATTGGTGGCGCGGTGATCAACACGCTGTTCATCGATCATTTTCAGGACATGGCGCGCGGCCACTTCATCGTGCGCCGCCTGGAGCGGGCCTATGGTGCGAGCGAGGTGAAGCGGCTCTACGCCGAATCCTGAACAGGCAGCAGCGACCGGGCCGCTGCCTTATTCCACCAGTCCGCCGCGAGCCGAAATGGCCGTGATGTCCACATAGCGGCTGCTGCCACCGACCCGCATTGGGCCAAAGTCGAGCACCGGTGAGGCGCGTAGTGCCGCGCTCACCTTCGGCGCTGTGGGCTCGCCATCGACCCGCTCCAGCGCTGCTACCAGCAGCTTGGCCACCACGTAGCCTTCGAGAGTGTGTTGCGACGGCGGTTCGTCGCGATACTGCTTCATCAGATTGCGATGTTCGCGCTGAAACGGAAAGATGGTCTTGCCCGGCGGCGGCACCGTCTGCGTAATCATCATCCCTTTGGCGGCGCCGCCTGCCAGCTCGGCCAGTGTGCGGTGATCGACCGTGGAGAAACCAAGCAGCGGCGCCAGCGGCAGGATTCGGCGGGCATGCTGCACGACCGGCGCGACGCCCAGTGCGTCACCCGCCACGATGACGGCGCCGAACGACGGTACCGCTGTTTTGCCGGCACCCGAAGCCGCCTTGCCGAGTGCCGCGAACTGCGCCGGCTGCAATTGTTGCCACTGCTGGGCGGTGCCATCAAAAGCGAACGTGAGGTTGCGGGCGCGCGCTTCCTCGCGCAAGGCAAGCACACAGGCGTTGGCGTCCGGCCCATCGCCACGTACCAGTGCGACGGCGCCTTCGCTGAAGGTCTTTAGCATGTCGAGCAGCACCCGAGCCTCGTCGCGGTAAGTGGCGCGCACCGGCAGCACGCGATTGGCGATGCGGGCGCGATCAAGGTCGGCACCGGTCGGGGCGCCCACGATGGTGATCGCCGAGGCGCGCACGCGCGGCGCGGTGGCGGCTGCGATCAGCGTTTCTTCGCTGGTTGGCGCGATCAGCACATCGACATCATTTTCGGTGAGCAGCTTCTCCACGTTGGTTACGGCATCGGCGGCGCGGCCCGAATCGTCGAGCTGCACAAGCTGAATGCGGCGGCCACGCACGCCGCCGCGGGCATTGATGGCATCAAAGTAGGTGCGAACGCCGTTGGAAAAGTCTTTGCCCAGATTCGATAGGCCAGACAGGTCGAGCGTTTGGGCGACGACGATGTCGCGGGCGTGAGCGGCCGTTGCCGTGAACGCGACGAAGGTTGCCAGCAGCGCGGCGGTGAGATGTTGCGTCAGTCGGACTGGCGTCGAAGGTGGGGTCATTCCTTGCCTCAAAGTTGATGCCGCGCCAGCGTCAAGCAGCGACGCCGCGCGAGGATGGGAATGGTCCTGAAAGTTTGTTACGCGGTGGCGACGCTCATCATCTTTTGCACGAAATCCCCATTGGGTATGGGCTCAGGCACAAATCGGCCAAAAGTCGACTTTGATATTAAATTCACTTCTAGCCCTCAATAAATAAGGGATTACCTAAAAAGCTGTCGGCGTTTGCTATTTACCTGCGCGCCGTCGCAACGGCACTTGACTGCGATCAATGACCGCAGCGCCCGGCGCGCCACAATCCGCGTCACCGTGACACCTGCCGACTGGATGGCGGGCGTTGTGGTGGTTACAACCATGGCCAAGAAATTCCCTATCCACCCGGCTCACCCCGAGCGCAACTGCTGGGGCTGCGACAAATATTGCGCAGCCGATCAGATGGCCTGCGGCAACGGCACCTCGCGTACCCAGCATCCGGTGGAATTCTTCGGCGACGACTGGCTCGAGTGGCAGGCGCCAGCCACCGCTGTCGCGCCGGCAGCGAAAGAGACGGGCTGACATCACACCGCCCTCGTCTGCCTCGCCAAAGACATGGCAGCGGACCTCGTCGCGCCGCTCGCACCGGCTTTCATCCAAAATGCGGCAGAACGCGCTGGCCCGATTCATCCGCAATCGCGGCAATTGCCGGCGTGACCAATCACAAGGAGGAGCCATGAATCGATTCACTCGCGCTGCCGTTGCAGCCGCTGTCGTCTGCGCGCTGTACGGCGCGGCACAGGCGCAAACCATTCTGCGCTGGGGCGACGTGGTGGGCGGCAGCCACCCGCAGGTACAGATGATTGACCGCGTGGCCGCCGAGGTGAAGGCGAAGACCGGCGGTCGCGTCGAGATCCAGGCGTTTGCCGGCGGCCAGATCGGTGGCTCGCGCGACATGATCGAGGCGGTGGCCAACGGGTCGCAGCAACTGGTCACCGAGGGCGCCGCCAATTTCGGCGCCTGGATACCTTCGATCTCGGTGGTGGAAGCGCCGTACATCTGGCGCGATCCACAGCATCTGATCAAGGCGCTCAATGGTCCGCTGCTGGCGCAGTACAACGAGCAACTGGTCAAGGCGCGCGGCATGCGCATTCTTGGCGCGGTGTACTACGGCACCCGTCACGTCACCACGTCCACCAAGGCGGTGAACACGCTGGCTGACATGAAGGGGCTCAAGCTTCGAGTGCCGGAGAATGACGTGTTCAAGGCGATGGCCGAGAGCTGGGGCGCGCGCCCGACGCCGATGAACTTCAACGAGCTGTATCTGGCGCTCAAGCAGGGCGTTGTCGATGGTCAGGAAAATCCGCTGCCCACCATCAAGAGCGGCAAGTTTCACGAAGTGCAGAAATACCTGGTGCTCTCCGGCCACATCATGGCGCCGCGCCTTGTGGTGGTGAACGATGCAGCGTGGCAGAAGATCGCGGCGGCGGATCGCAAAGCGGTGGAAGATGTGCTGAAGGCGCAGATGGCGTGGGCCGACAGCCAGATCATCGCGCAGGAGAAAACCCTGGTTGACGAGTTCAAGGCGGCGGGTGTCACCGTGTTGCAGCCGGACGTGGCCGAGTGGCGCAAGGCCACGCTGGCCGCTGTGCCGCCCAAGTTTGAAGCGAAGTGGGGCAAGGGCACCTACGAGTCCATCGCCAACATGAAATGACCGCCCTGCGCTGGGCGCGCGGTGCGTTGCACGCCACCGCAGTCACTCTCTTTGTGCTGATGGTCGGGCTGGTGCTGGCGCAGGTTGTTGCGCGCAAGTTTTTCGAGCCGCTGGTGTGGAGCGAAGAGTTGGCGCGCTACCTGTTCATCTGGGTCGCTTTCCTCGGGTGGGTCGTTGCCACGGAGCGCCGATCACACATCGCGATCACCCAGCTCAGTGAGCGGGCGAGCCCGCGCTTGCAGCGCGTGCTGGGCTGGTCTGGCGACATTGGTATCGTGGTGTTGATGGTCTGGCTGCTCTGGTTCGGCATGAAGCTGGTCGACAACAACCGTGACGTCGAGACGGTGACGCTGTTCTTCAACTACGCAGTGGTCTATGCGGTGTTGCCGGCGGCGGCTGTTGCCATTGGTGGCATTACGATCGCGAGAATGCGGGAGCGGCTCGACCAATGACCACGCTAATGCTCGTTATCCTGGCGCTCTGGTTTGTGCTGCTGTTCACTGGCGCGCCGATCTACGCGCTGATGGCGCTCGCGGGTGCGGCCTTCATTGCGGCGGCTGGCATCAATCCGATCTCGGTGCCACAGAAGCTACTCAAAGCGGCCGACAGCTTTCCATTGCTGGCTGCGCCGATGTACATCCTGATGGGTTCGCTGATGAACACCTCGGGTGTCACTGAACGCATCTTCCGCTTCGCGACGGTGTGCGTGGGCTGGTGGAAAGGCGGCTTGTGCCATGCCAATATTCTCGGCAGCGTGATCTTTGCCGGCATGAGCGGCTCGGCGGTGGCCGACGCAGGTGGCATTGGCACCATCGAAATCAAGGCGATGCAGGACGCGGGCTACGACACCGAGACGGCAGCGGCTGTCACCGCGGCGTCCGCCACCATCGGGCCGATCATCCCGCCGTCGCTGCCGATGATCATCTATGGCGTGTCGGCCGAGGCGTCAATTGGTGACCTGTTCCTGGGCGGTGTGGTGCCCGGCCTGCTGATGGCGGTGGCGCTGATGATCATGGTGCGGGCCATTGCGCTTCGCCGCAATCTGCCGCGGGTGCCATTCCCCGGTGCACGTGACGTGTGGCTGGCATTCAAGGGCGCGTTCTGGGCACTGCTGTGCCCGGTGGTGCTGTTCGGCGGCATGATGAGCGGGTACTTCACCGCCACTGAATCGGCGGCGGTAGCAGCGTTCTATGCGCTGGTCGTCGGCTTGGGCTATGGCGAGTTCCGCGTGCGCGACTTGCCGCGCATCGTGCTCGACACTGTGGAGACAACGGGCGTGATGATGGCGCTGGTGATGAGCGCGGCACTGCTGGCCTATGCACTGTCGCTATCACGCCTGCCGCAAAACTTTGGCGGCTGGCTGACGCAGACGGTGAGCTCGCCGATCATGTACCTGATTCTGGTCAACGTGATTCTGTTGATCGTCGGCTGCTTCATGGAGGCGATTGCCGCGATGCTGATCCTGATCCCGATCCTGGTGCCGCCCGCACTCGCGCTCGGGATCGACCCGATCCAGTTTGGCGTCGTCGTCGTGCTGAACCTGATGATCGGCACCATCACACCACCGGTGGGCATTGTGCTGTTCGTCACCGCCCGCGTTGCCAACTTGCCCTTCGCCGCCGTGGTGCGCGCCACCCTGCCGTTCCTGTGGCCGCTGCTTGCGGTGCTGGTGGCCATCACCTTTGTGCCGGCGCTGACGACATGGTTGCCGGGGGTGATGCGGTAACGGTGAAGATATTGGTGGCTAATGCCGCCAGACTTTGAGCCCGCGCAGTGATTCCATCGCGTCAAAGTCTCGATCATTGTGTAGCAGCGCGTGGTTGTGTTCTATGCAGTAGGTGGCCTGCAGCACGTCGATCGGGCTGGCTATGGTGACCCCGCGGGCGCGAAGCTCGCGATAGTGCTGCGCGGCGGCACGACAGATCGCGTCGCCGCCGATGGCGATGACGTCAAGTGCGCGCATTACGCTGTCGGCGGCCACATAGTCATGCTCATGACGAAAGCCGCGAAGCACTTCAAACAGCGCGAGGTCTGCGATGGCGACAGGCGCGGCAGCTTCGTCGAGTAATTCAGCGAGTTGCTCAACGGCGGCGGTCTGTCGGCCCCGGAAGAAGTCAATCCACACACTTGAATCAACCAGGATCACTTGCTGCGCGCTTTCTTTGCGGTGGCTTTCGGGGCAGCGGATGCTGAGTGGGCGTACGGCGGCGGCGCCGGGCTGTGGGCGGTGAGCGCGGTGCTTGATGAAATATCGGTGGCGCCGGCTGACAAAGGGCTGTCGTCCCATTGCAATTTGCCGCGAAGCGCAAGGATGTCGCGATACGCGGCCTTGCGCGCGAGAAGCTGCAAGCCGGCTTCAACCGCTTCGCGCTTGGTGGAATACGGCCCGGCACGCATGGCGGCTTCCATCAAGGTGTCGTCGATATCAATGTTGGTACGCACGATGGTGAAAATGTGTAACGAATGGGCTCAGTATACACATTGCGCGCTGCTGTGTTTTCCGTGCGTAACTCAGGAAAGCGACGACAGATGTAGCCTCGCGGCTTCGCCGAGTTTGGCATCAAAAGTGGCGAGTGGGGCTTTCAGTTTCGCTGCTAGCCAGAGGTATGCGGCATCGTAGGCCGACAGGTTGTAACGCGTCGCGAGATCGAATGACTCCACCGCTTTGACTGGGTGCGTGATGATGATCATGTCTGAATACTCGACAAGACCCATTGCCGCGAGTTCTGTCGCACCGCTGCGATGCTTTTTGAGCGCTACCTGCGCGACTTCGGCATCGAGAAGATGCGGGGCGTGCAGTGATCTATCGGCGATGCGCGCCTGCGCCTCTGCCTGCCAGTGCTCCTGAAAAATCAACCCGGCAATGACGCTGCAGTCGACGACTACTGGCAAGCGAACGAGGTATTTGGCTGGCGGCTCTGCAACATAGAGTTGTCGTGGTTGCGTGCTCATCGACTGTCCCGCTCTGCGCGAATGATGTCAACGCCCAGCGGTGCGTCAGTCGCTCCGGGTGCGCCGTTGGGGAAGCGTTCGCGGAGCGAGGCGGCGACTTCTTCAACTGACTTCCAGCCACGTCGGATGATCGGTCGGCCAGCGTCGCCGTGACCCATGACGGTGTCGCGGGAGGCTGACATGATCGATAGGTCCATTGCCAGCGCCGGCGTTGATCCTTCGATTGCTGCGCGCTCAATGATTGCCATCAGCTCGCCCTGCAGAGACCGATGATTGCGGGCCGCGCGTTGACGCAGTGCTTCGGCAAGCGTCTCGGGAACATCTTTAATGGACAGATTAGGCATGATGAAATGGAGCCGTAATGAATCTTTTTGTAATTATGCCTCCAATTTGGCTCCGTTTCGAATCAAATTTATTCCAGTCGTGGCTTCCGCCTCCACTGCGTCACGCCGGCAAAAACTCCGACAACACCGCGCCAGTATGTGATTTCGCCTTTGCCTTGAGCACCGTCGGCACGTCGCCGGCGACGACCACCGTGCCGCCACCAGTGCCGCCCTCCGGACCCATGTCGATGATCCAGTCGGCTTCGGCGATGAGGTCGAGGTTGTGTTCGATCAGGATCACCGTGTTGCCGGCGTTGACCAGCCGGTGCAGCACGTGGATCAGCTTCTCCACGTCCGCCATGTGCAGGCCAACCGTCGGTTCGTCGAGCACGTACAGCGTGTGCGGGTTGAGGCGGCGCTGGCCGGCGCTGCGACCAGCAGGCGCGGAGGCAGTTGCCTGCCCACTGGCGGCCAGTTTTTTCGCTCGGGCGACGGCTGCCTTGGTCGGCGCGGGCAAATCGCCTGCAGTGAGCGCAAAAGTCTCTTTTACTTTGGCCAGCTCGGTGACCAGCTTGATGCGCTGCGCCTCGCCGCCGGAGAGCGTCGGGCTCGGCTGCCCCAGCGTGAGATAGCCCAGCCCCACATCCTGCATGAGCTTCAGCGGATGATGGATGGACGGCATCGTTGCGAAAAATTCAACCGCGTCATCGACGTCCATCGCCAGCACGTCACCAATGGATTTGTCGCGCCACAGCACCGACAGCGTCTCGCTGTTGAAGCGGGCGCCGTTGCAGACGTCGCACGGCAGCTTCACGTCGGGCAGAAAATTCATCTCCACCGTCACCATGCCGGCCCCGGCGCAGACATCGCAGCGCCCCCCGGCGGTATTGAACGAGAAACGGCCCGGGCCGTAGCCGCGCATCTTCGCCTCGGAGGACTCGGCGTAGAGCTTGCGGATGTTGTCCCAGAAGCCGATGTAAGTGGCCGGGCAGGAGCGCGGCGTCTTGCCGATCGGTGTCTGGTCGACCTCCAGCACCCGGTCAACGTCCTCCCAGCCAGTGAGCGATTTGCAGCCAGTGAGCGCAGGTACCTTCTTACGTGTGTTGCGTGCAGCCACCAGCGCCTGCAGGTTCTCGTGCAGCACCTCGCGAGCGAGCGTCGATTTGCCGGAACCGGAGACGCCGGTGATCACTGACAAGCGCGAAAGCGGAAGCGAGGTCGAGACATTTTTCAGGTTATGCAGGTTGGCGCCACTCACCGCAATGGCGGCGTCATTCTTGCTAACCGGCGCACGCTGATGTAGCGGATGCGCGAGCGGCTTCTTCAAGAAGCGGCCGGTGATCGACTTCGGGTTCGCCTTCAGCTCCGCAGCGGTTCCCTCGGCAACAATCTCGCCGCCGCGCACGCCTGCGCCTGGCCCAAGGTCAATGATGTGGTGCGCGCGCTTGATAGTGTCCTCGTCGTGCTCGACGACCACCAGCGTATTGCCCTTGGCCTGCAGCTTCTCCAGCGTGTCGAGCAGGATGCGGTTGTCACGCGCATGCAGGCCAATGGTCGGTTCGTCAAGCACATAGGCAACACCCTGCAGGTTGGAGCCAAGCTGTGCGGCCAGGCGGATGCGCTGCGCCTCGCCGCCAGAGAGCGTCGGCGCCGAGCGGTCGAGCGTGAGATAGCCGAGCCCTACCTCCTGCAGGAATGCGAGCCGCGACTTCACTTCGACCAGGATGTCGCGCGCAATTTCTTCCTCGCGTACAGAGAGCTTCAACACATTCACGAAGCGCTCAACATCGATCACCGACTGCGCAACGACCGCATGAATGCCCTGCTCGCGGAAGCGCACGTTGCGCGCCACCGGGTTCAGTCGTGCGCCCTCACATGACGTACAAAGCTCGAACGCTTCTTTCGCGTCGAGGAAGGCGTCCAGCTCGCGGTCGGCGAATTCTTCGCTGACACGATCATCACGCTTGAAGCCCTTGACGCTTTCGCCAGTGCCCTGGCAACTGGTACACCAGCCATGTTTGCTGTTGAAGGAGAACAGCCGTGGATCAAGCTCGGCGAAGCTGGTGCCGCAGCTCGGGCAGGCTCGTTTGGTGGAAAACACCGTCAGTTCGGCCTCCTCACTGCCCTTCTTCCACGACAACACCTGCACCACACCCTTGCCGTAGTCGAGGCCCGACACCAGCGCGGCGCGGAGGTCCTTCTCGCCCTTTGCCGCTACCTCAACGGTAGCAACCGGCAGTTCAATGTTGTGCTCGGCAAAGCGATCAAGGCGGGGCCACGGCGCGACCGGGATCAGCTCGCCATCCACCCGCAGATGTACAAAGCCCTTACCTTTGGCCCACTTGGCGAGATCGGTGTAGAGCCCCTTGCGATTGACCACCAGCGGTGCAAGGATCGTCGCGTGCTTGCCCTTGCATTCCTTCATGACCCGTGCGGCGATGGCATCGAGCGACTGCGGCTCAATCGGCACGTCGCAGGTCGGGCAATACTGGGTGCCGAGCTTCATCCAGAGCAGACGCAGGAAGTGATAAATCTCAGTCAGCGTGGCGACGGTCGACTTGCGCCCGCCGCGCGATACGCGTTGTTCAATCGCCACCGTCGGTGGAATGCCATGGATGGCATCGACGTCCGGGCGCGCCGAGGGCTGCACGAACTGCCGCGCGTAGGCGTTGAGCGATTCAAGGTATCGGCGCTGCCCCTCGTTGAAGATGATGTCGAACGCCAGCGTCGACTTGCCAGAGCCGGACGGTCCGGTGATGACCGTGAAGCCCTTGGCCGGGATTTCCACGCTCACGTTCTTCAGGTTGTGCTCACGCGCATGCAGTACGCTGATGTTGCGGGCGACGGCGCGATGCAGATACGCGCCGCGCGGCTCGGCGGCCTTCAGCGTGCGCGTCGATTCGGCCAGCGACGCCAGATCACGGTCGTAATCGTTGAGTGCCTTGCCGGTGTGCGAACGCCTGTCGCGACGGATTGCATCTGGCGTGCCGGTGAAGATCACCTCGCCGCCCGAGTCGCCGCCTTCGGGGCCAAGGTCGATCAGCCAGTCGCTGGCGTTGATCACATCGAGATTGTGTTCAATAACCACAATGGAGTGCCCGGCATCGAGCAGCTTGTCGAACGCAGCGAGCAGCTTGGCGATGTCGTCAAAGTGCAAACCGGTGGTTGGCTCGTCGAACACGAACAGCTTGCCGCGCGGGTTGGTCGGGTCTTCCGGTTTGATGCGACGGGGCAGCATCGCAATCGGACGCCCGCCGTCCGGACCCGCGCTTTCGGCCAGATGCCCGGCCAGTTTGAGGCGCTGCGCCTCACCGCCGGAAAGCGTTGGCACCGGCTGCCCGAGGCGCACATAGTCGAGACCAACATCCGCGAGCGGCTGCAGGGTGCGCAACACTTCGGCGCCACCCTTGATATCAGCAAAGAACGCAATCGCTTCGCTGACGGTCAGGTCCAGCACATCACTGATGCTTTTGCCGTTGACCTTCACCTCGCGCACCTCGACGCGGAAGCGGGTGCCGTCGCAATCCGGGCAGCGCAGGTAGACGTCGGAAAGGAACTGCATTTCGACGTGCTCAAAACCCGAGCCGGAGCAGGTCGGGCAACGGCCGTTTCCGGCGTTGAAGCTGAAGGTGCCCTGCGTGTAGCCACGCTCGACCGCGAGCGCGGCTTTGGCGTAAATGGCGCGGATCGCGTCAAAGGCACCGACGAAGCTTGCGGGATTGGATCGCGACGACTTGCCGATCGGCGACTGGTCGACAAACACCACATCATCAATGTTCTGGTGCCCAAGCAGCAGATCGTAGGTGCCCGGCGCATCGGTCGTCTTGCCCTTGGCCTTGTATAGCGCCGGCACCAGAATGTCCTGCACCAGGCTCGACTTGCCGGAGCCGGAGACGCCGGTGACCGTGACCAGCCCGCGCAGCGGAAACTGCACGTCGATGCCTTTGAGATTGTTCTCGCGGGCGCCGGTGAGGGTGATGCAACTGGCCTCGTCCCTTGCAAGCTGCCGGTGTTGTCTGCCCAACCGCTCCCGCCCCAGCAGATACGCCGCCGTCCTCGAGTCTGCGGTGCTCGCCAGCTCGCGCGGTGCGCCATCGAAGATGATGTTGCCGCCGCGCTCGCCGGGGCCGGGGCCGACATCCAGCAGGCGATCCGCCGCGAACATGATCTGCGGATCGTGTTCCACGACCACCAGCGTATTGCCGGCCGTCTTGAGCCGCTGCATGACGCCAATGATGCGTGTCATGTCGCGCGGATGCAGCCCGATGGATGGCTCGTCCAGCACGAACAGCGTATTGGTGAGCGAAGTGCCGAGCGCAGTGGTGAGGTTGATGCGTTGCACTTCGCCGCCAGAGAGCGTGCGGCTCTGGCGATCCAGCGTCAGATAACCGAGGCCGACATCGCACAGATACCCGAGTCGTGAACGCACTTCGCCGAGCACCAGCTCGCCAGCCTCGTCCATCACGGCGCCCACCGCAGCAAAGTCCAGCGTGGCGAAGAATTGTCGCAACCGTTCGATCGGCAACAGCATCAGATCGTGAATGGTGAGGCCGGGCAGCGCTTCCAGCGTGCTGCGCTCAAACTTGAAGTGGCGGGGTGAAAAGCGTTTGCCAGGCGGCAACACGGCGTCGGCATTGGCCTTCGATCCAAGCCGGAAGTTGATCGACGTCGGTTTCAGCCGCGCGCCTTCACAGGCGTTGCAAGGTGTGTAGGCGCGATACTTCGACAGCAGCACGCGGATGTGCATCTTGTAAGCCTTCGACTCCAGCCAGTCGAAGAAACGCATCACGCCGTACCACCTCTTGTTGGCGTCCTTTTCCCACGAGCGCCAGGTGTCGTCACCTTCGACGATATAGCGGCGGTCGTTCGGCCCGAGATCGCGGAACGGCACATCCATGGGGATGTTGCGGGCCGTCATGTACTTCTTCAGGTCGTCCTGGCACTCCTTGAAGCTTGCGGTCTGCCACGGCTTGATCGCGCCTTCGGCCAGCGTTTTGCCTTCATCCGGAATCACCAGCCCCAGATCAACACCAATCACCCGCCCGAAGCCACGGCAGGTCTCGCAGGCACCTAGAGGATTGTTGAACGAGAACGAAGACGGATGTGGATCGCTGTAGGTGATGTCGCAGGCAGCGCAGTGCAGATCGGCCGAATAGCGCCATGTCGCCGCGTCACCGTCCAGCACAAACACATTCACCCGCCCCTTGCCGTGCAGCAGCGCAGCTTCCAGCGCCTCCATCACGCGTGCCTTCTCCGCAGTACCGATGCGCATGCGATCCTGCACTACATGCAGCACGGTGACGCCGTCGCGCTTCTCCTGGCTATGTACGCGCGTGTAACCCTGTGCGGAGAGAAACTGCTCGACCTCGGCTTCCTTGAAGTTCTCCGGCACGGTCACCGGGAAGGTGATCGCGAGACGCGGATCATCAGCCTTTGCTGCCCGCAGCTTGAGGTCTATGTAAATCGAATCCGGCGTATCGCGCCGCACCGGTTGCCCGCAGCCCTGACAATGCAGCGCTGCGAAGCGGGCGAACATCAGCTTGAGGTGATCATTCACCTCGGTCATGGTGCCTACCGTGGAGCGCGAGGTGCGCACCGGATTGGTCTGGTCAATCGCGATGGCAGGCGGGATGCCCTCGATGCGGTCGACCTGCGGCTTGTCCATGCGATCGAGGAACTGCCGGGCATACGGCGAGAAAGTCTCGACGTAGCGCCGCTGCCCTTCGGCGTAGAGCGTGTCGAACACCAGCGACGACTTGCCCGAGCCCGACACGCCGGTCACCACGGTCAGTTCACCAGTGTGGATGTCGAGGTCGAGGTTCTTGAGGTTGTTCTGGCGCGCGCCGCGGATGCGGATGTCAGTCGTGGCGAGTGCGGTGACGTTCGCGGGCAGCGCGGGCGCAACCGATTTGCGCTTGCGGGACGGGGCAGATGCAGGCATGGAAAGCGGGGGTAAGGCAGGCCGCGCAACGGGCTTTGCGCGAGAATGTGCAGTGTATCGGTAAAGCTGTGCAAATGCACAGTAGTTGTCGGTGGCGCAAAGATCGCTACCAAACCGCATAAATAAGGCCAAACCTTGAAGAATCTACTGCTGCTTTCCAACTCCCGCATGCCTGATCGTGGCTATCTTGAGCACGCCGTTGATGCGATCCGCGAGACGCTGGGTGGCGCCAAAAAGGTGGTGCTGATCCCGTTCGCCAGCGTCACCATCGTCTGGGATTCGACCGCGAAGAACGTGCGCCTTGGTCTGCAAGCGCTGCGTGACGAAGGCGTGGAAATCACGGCGATCCATCACTTCAAGGACCCCGTGGCGGCGCTGGCCGAGTGCGATGCCATCCTGGTCAACGGCGGCAACACTTTCAACCTGCTGCATCACTTGCGGCGCAAGGAGCTGATCGTGCCGCTGCGCAACGAGATTCTGAAGGGCAAGCCCTACGTCGGCTGGAGCGCGGGCAGCGGCATCTGCGCGCCGACCATCCGCACCAGCAACGACATGCCCATCATCGATCCGGCCGGGCTCGATTCATTGGGTGTCATCAACTTCCAGCTGAATGCGCACTACACCAACGCCGTGCCCGAGGGCTGGATGGGTGAGACGCGCGACCAGCGTCTCGCGGAGTTCCTGCACATCAACCCGACGATGCCGGTGTTTGGCTTGCCCGAGGGCGACTGGCTGCGCGTCAAGGGTACGCCGTTGGGCGACGAGATCACGCTGCACGGGCCGTTTCCGGGCAAGTGGTTTCGCGCCG
>Ga0208695_1000549_pt1 | contig 39720 bp, 80 predicted proteins | sample AD_UKC111_MetaG_FD_184449 | JGI IMG/M metagenome (GOLD analysis project Ga0208695, IMG submission 184449) | Active sludge microbial communities of municipal wastewater-treating anaerobic digesters from Hong Kong - AD_UKC111_MetaG (SPAdes)... | ecosystem: Engineered > Bioreactor > Anaerobic >... | reverse complement strand
CTGTTTTAAACTTGTGCATAACGAACAGGTATTTATGAAGTGGGGGCAACAGCGAACAGCCGCCGCATTTATTGCTGAAGCTGGGCGATGGGTAAAACGGCGAACCCATATTCGTCAGCCCCCATTTTATAAATACTCATGTTAAATGCCGTTACGGGCTATTAATTGTAAACTGTCAAAATAAATTATATGAAATCATTAAAAGAATGGCAAGAACAATATGACAATTTGGATGATGATTGTAATGACTTTAAAGCATTCAATGCTTCTTATGGAATAATGAGGGCAACATTGTCAGAGGAATTTAAAAAGGTAGTGTTGCCTGAATTTGAACCATTAGTGAAAGAATGTATTGAAAAAGCCCCTGAAAGTTTTTATATAGTCTTGCATACTGGGCAAAAATTTGTCTATTACTGCTCAAAGGCAAGACTTGTTCCTATGTATGAAAAAGGTCGCAAGGGTAAAAAGATTTATTTGCCGCCACACAACTTTATGAAGTACTTCTCATTTCTAAAGTCTGGTAGTAATGGCATTTAACTCCCAAATATACGCAATGCGCATTTTGAATATCTTAAATTTACAGGCAGTTAATTTCTAATTTAAAAAAACACAACTAATGCTACTTTTTTCTGTAAAATATGCGCAGTTGGTTTTTAAAATAATAATTGTATATTTGCAAGGGGGAGTAGGCTATCATCCTTCCAAAATGGTAGCCGAAACCTTTTATTTTAATCTTGGAAGGATATGAATATAAATAGCTACTTAAAGTACTTACAGTACTTCTCATTAATCACCATTACAAAATTAGAGAGTATTAACTCGTATGTATTTATATTAATAGCCACAAAACCCCGATGCCTTTAGGCAAGGGGTAGTTCACTCATGCGTTCTAATTAATCAATATAAGTAAAATATAAAAAAAAAAAAAAATGAAGCAGGAATTAAGCGGTTATTTTTTCAGGAATTTACTCAAACAGATGAGGCGACGTTTTGCTCTAAATGCTGGCGAACAAGCTCTCTATATGGAAATTGTAGCTATAAGTAATGAAGAGTTTTGGAATACGACCCTGCAAATCTCGAATGGGGAGTTAACCGCTGCTCTGTGTTGTACTGAAGCTACATTGCGAACTTGGAGGAAAAATTTAGTAAACTGTGGACTGATTAAATATTGTTCGGGAAAATCAAAGAGAGCCTTTGGAATATACACATTGGTGGTAGGAATGGGGGTAAAATTTAACACCAATACCATACCTAATACCGTACCCAATCCTAACCCCAATCCTAACGACTATTATAAACTAAACAAAACTAAACAAAACAAAACTAAACAATATTCTAAATCTCATTCCGAAAATGAATTTTCGGCTTTGGAAAAAATTGAAAATTTGAGTTTTGAAAAATTGCAATCTGAAAATTTTGATTTAAAAACAAAAAAACAAGATTTTAAAGAAAATTCCAAAGGGTCGGAGGGTCAAAATTCCATAAACGGCAATTTTAGCCACGATTTTACTTCGGGTGGTATGGAATTACCAAAACAGCCAAAAAGTGGCTTAAATCAAAAAGAAACAGCCAAAAATTTAAAGCCACAACAAAATCCCGAAACGGAAATTTACAAAAAAATGGTTGACGTGTGGTTTGAGGTTTATTTTGAAAATTTTAAACTAAAACCAAATTTTAACGGTTTGGATGGCTCAAAAATCAAAAGCATTGAGAAAAAATTAAAGTCGAAATGTGAAGAATTTCAGCAGGATTGGTCAGCAGAAATTGCAGGAGATTTATTTAGGAAATTCTTAGAAGTTGCATCAAACGATAAGTGGCTTAAAAATAATTTCCAGTTGCAGATTTTAGATAGTAAATTTGATATTATTATTGTTAAGTCGTTGAAAAACAAAGAATTATTAACAGATATTTCAATTAATACTTTGCTTAATAATTGGTAACGGTTCGGGTATTGCCGCTGTTGTGGTTTAGATTTAATTAAAAAATCAAAAAAAAGTAATAATTATTTATGGTTGTATGTATAGATTTTGATGGAACGTGTGTAACTCACGAATTTCCAAAAGTAGGAAAGGATATAAATGCCGTTCCTGTATTAAAAGCATTGGTTGAAAATGGACATCAATTAGTCTTGTTCACAATGCGAAGCGATATAGTTAATCCGACTGGAGAGGACAACGAATTGCACCTTGAAAGCGGGAACTATTTAACTGATGCTGTGAATTGGTTTAAATCGAATGATATACCGCTTTACGGGATACAAACTAATCCAACACAACACACTTGGACAACAAGCCCAAAGGCTTATGCTCAAATGTATATTGATGATGCTGCATTAGGTTGTCCGTTGAAATATGATAAGGGATTTGCAGAACGTCCATTTGTTGATTGGTCTGTTGTTCGTGATATGTTGAAATGGAACGGTCTTTTAAGCTGACGCATAACGTTTTGCGGCTTGGTGTCTGTTATTTTGCCTTGCAGATACTTTAAGCCTTAGATAAAATATATAGGCAAAATAAAGTTTGTTTTAGTTAAAAATAGTTTGTATATTTGCATTATGAAACGACAAATACAAAGTTATATTTCAGAAGAAGATTATAGTAAACTGAAATTAATTGCAGAAAAAGAAGGTCTTTTGTTTGCAACCTTGATTAGGCAAATTATTTTAAATTACTTAAAAACTAAAAAGCTATGATTGAAGATTGGAAAGATATTATTGGGTATGAAGGATTATACCAAATATCAAACTTTGGGAATGTAAAAACCCTAAAATATAATAAAAGCAAATTACTAAAAGGAGCAGTTAATAATTACGGTTATAGACAAGTAAACCTAAGCAGAGATGGTGTTGTAAAGTCCTTTAAAATACATCAATTGGTTGCTACTCATTTTTTAAATCACGTTGTAAACGGATACCAAAAAGTAATTAACCACATTGATTTTGATAGGTTAAACAATGTAGTTTCTAATTTAGAAATAGTATCACCAAGAGAAAATACGAATAAAAAGCACTTAAATACTTCAAGTAATAGTACTGGTGTTTCTTGGCACAAAGAAAAAAGTAAATGGATTAGCCAAATTTATTATAATGGTAGGTTAAAGTTTTTAGGGTATTTTAAAACAGAAAGCGAAGCATCTAATGCTTATCAAAACGAATTACTAACAATTAGCACCAAACCGCTGTTATACGCTGGTGGCGGTGTTTTAAACGAAAATTAAAATGCAACAAGAATTTAAACAAAAGTATTTCACTAATAACTTTTATTGGGTGAACAAAGAAAACTACAAAAAACTGCAAGAGATAGCACTTGAAGTAGGTTGCTTATGCCATACAGGTAAAGCAGAAATAATTGAATGGCACGAAGGATTTAAAAACTTAGGATTTAGAACCTACGAAAAGAACAATAATATAACAGTTTTTCAAAAAGAACCGTTCTTGTTGCATAATCATACGGCTACTGATTTTAACGAAATGTTGTCGGCTTACGAGAATGTAGCCACTTGCGTATAACGTGGGGGCGGCTTGCCGTCCGTTTGGGAAATAGAATTACTAATGTTGAACAATGAAATACAGTTGATATGAGTACAAAAGATGAGGGCTTAACCGTCAGCCCAAATGACGGCAAACCGCTTGTTAGCTGCCGTTTTCCGATAGACTTCTTTGAATTTTCTTTTCTGGTAGAAGCCTGTATTCCACCACGTCCGATTGCAAGGGCTATGTTTTGGGATGATGTTATAAATAAGTATTATCAAGTGCTAACTCCAAATGAAAGAGTTAAGCTGTATGAATGGATTAGCAGAAACTCTTGTTTTGATTTGACTAACGAAGATTGCGCATTGTTTGCGGCACGGTTCAATCCAGATAATCAATACAAGCTACAAGTCTCTTATGGGGAAAGTCCAGAAATAGATGCATTCAAATGGAAAGGAGGATACTATGTCGGGAAGAATTTGTCAGTCAACCCCGACTATATTATAAATGCTGTCGCTAATGGCAGCTAACTCCCAAATATACGCAATACGCATTTTGAATATCTTAAATTTTAAATAAATGCAAAATATTACTATCAAACAGCAACTAAATGAATACCTCCAAAATGGCGACATTATTATTTTAGCCAAAGCAGAAAGGCAGGTATCTTTTACTACTATTTTTGAAACCAAAAGTAAACCATTTTGCAATGTTACTGATGAACGGAAATTACTGCAATCTATAATGAAATTAACCCAAAGGTTTATTTCTGTGAATTTTCCTGATGTGAACGCACAAGATGTTTCACTACAATTTGCCGTTGACATTACCGAAAGCCGTCATGATTGGAATTTACTCGACATCCTCCACTTTTTTAAGTTCATTCGACAAAGGCAAGATTTGCCCGAAAATAAAATATTTGGAAATAAAATAAGTCCAATTAAGCTAATGGAATTAACAGCTATCTACGAGGAACATAAATCAATAGCAAGGGAAATATGGCATAAAGAACAAATTAGTATGCAAATACACGGAACGCAAGAGCAACGATTGTTATTAGGTGCCGGCAGTGACATTCCTAAAGATACACGATTTGCAGAACTCGCTAAAAATCTGATTAATAAAGAGAACGAAAAAACGGATAAGATTTATGAAAATGCCGATAAAACAAAGAAGTTTTTAAACACCATGCAAGTACATTGGGATGAACAAATGAAATTATTGGATGCTGGCACAATTACGGAGGAGCAAGCAATTTACAATCACAACAAATACAGATTAGAATATGATGCAAACGATAATAGGGAAATGCCCGAGTAAAAGCAATTGTTATAAAGTGGTAAAAATTGGCACACACGTATCTTTAGCAAAGACAAAATCACTCATAGATTACGAGAAGTCGTTTTATCTACAATGCAATGTTTACCGGAATAAGAACATCACAGGATTATTTGAACTACAACTACACGTATTTTACGACAGTAATCGAGCTGATTTAGATAATAGTCTTAAAATTATATTAGATTGCTTGCAGAAAGTAAATGCCATTAAGAATGATAACAACTGCGTGAAGATAACTGCGGAAAAATTCATTGATAAAATAAAACCAAGAATAGAATTTACAATTATAACTGTGTGAACCGCAATATTAACTAATTGTTAAGTATTAAAATATTATTTGCTTATTTAAAATTATTACTTAACTTTGACTAAAATTAAATTACAATGCAAAAAATTAATCAACAAATGCGAGATGCACTTCGTAAGCCACTACCGCCAGAAGCGGTAAAACAGCACCCTACTAAGACTTTTTTAAGTTCTATTAAGGCTATCTATGTTACAGAACGTTTAAATGATGTATTCGGGGTTGGAAGTTGGCATTTAAAAGTTAATCACGTAACAACTACAGATAAGTCTATGGTCGTTGTAAAGGTAGAATTTTCGATACCTGAATATGGTATTTACTTTGAATGTTACGGTGGTAATGATAATGGAGGGGAAAATTCTAAAAACTTCGATTTAGGCGATGCCTATAAGGGTGCTACAACTGATGCACTAACAAAAATCGGTTCTTACTTAGAAATAGGAATAGACGTTTTTAAAGGCTTAACTACTTCACCGCAACAAAAAGCTTATAAGTGGCTAAATATTACCGATATGGATGGTAATGATACCAAAGAATGGCTAAACGTTATAACAGCTATAAACGAGGGTAAGATAACTACTATTACCGATATTAGTAAGCATTACAAACTTTCAAAAGATGTTGAAGCACAGATTAATAAACTTTTAAATAAATAACACAATGGAAATCATTAAAAAAATCGAAGCAACAATGCCAGTCAAGTCAAATGTAGATGTATTGGCAAATGAACTAACAGACGGCGTAACAAGCGGAAATGTTAATCCTCTTGAATTTCTTGTAAAAATAGAATTTCTTACAAAAGTACTTGAACAAGCAAAAAAGCAAGTAAAAGATTTAGCAGTTCAAAGTTTAAGTAGCAATGAAAGTTTATTTGGTGCTAAAATTGAACTCGCTGAAACAGGCGTTAAATACGATTACTCGCAGTCAGAGAGTTGGCAAAGTATTAAAGCACAAATCGAGCCTTTGGAAACTGAATTAAAGGCTATTGAGGAGCAAATAAAAATGGCTACTAAAATTGGAAAATCTTTTGTCGATGAAACCACAGGCGAGGTAATTGCGCCAGTACAAAAAACATCCACAACAGGCATTAAAATAACATTAGGCAAATAGGTTAACATGGAGTTCAGAACAGTAATAACAGATATAAGTATTTATAATATTAATAAATATCTTAATATTCCAAATGATATTTATGTTTATTTTGAAAGCAAAACAGCTACTATTGAATATGAATTTCAATTTGAGGACAGGTCGTGGGGTTTAAAATATATTGCAATTAATTATAAAAAAGTAGTTTGCAAGATAGAGTGGTTTGTTGATTGCTTTAAAATGGATGCAGAAAAAATAGCACTATTAGTAAAAGCAGGAGGGATAGAGAGCGGTAGCGGTGATAATCACATGGTAGCTGGCAGTTTTTCTTTAACGGATTTAAACATAGTAAACGAAGTAGAATTTAAACCTGATGGTATGTTTTACATTAGTGAGGCTGATATTTATTTAAGTAAAAACAGTATCGTATTGTCTTAAAAAAAAAGGAGGCGGTTTTATCCGCCCCCACAAAAAACTAAATTACAAGTATTAATTAACCCTTTGCAAAAATAATAAAAAAAACTAAATACCATGATAAAAAATAAAAAATATATTCACAATCACAGCAATACCCTGATTGTGAACTCAAACGGTGAACTTTTAGCCACAAATGATAATAAACGCTACTTTATTATTGATGGCTTAATAGAAACTAAAGCAGATAAAATAGACCCTTATTCAGATGGTGATACGCTAACTTTTTATAATGCAATAGAAACTGAAGAAACTCCACCGGAAAATGATACAGAGCCGATAGATATTGATTTAGACGGATGTATTGATGCTAAAACATTTGCTTTATTTCTACTTATTATTTTTTTTATAACATATATTATTAACAAATATTAAAACTCAAATAATGGAAATTCTAAAGATTGAAAATGGTGTTAAAAAATTACTTATTATAGCACAGAGTGAAGAAGATAGAACGTGGTTAAAATCACTCGGTGATAGTCTAACCGTTCATATAATAACTGATAATGGTGCATCGGTACTCGGTCAACCAGTACACGGCAGTTTATTATTAACGCAAAAAAAACAAACAAATGAATAGTATTGTATTTGCAGGCATAAGCGACTATTACAGAGATGTCTATTTAATGGATATTGGTGTAAAAAAGTCACATATCAAATTCAGTAATGATATAATAACTGATTTTATAAAAGAGAAGTATCCACAGGCTTTAATAAAAAAAAGAACTCCTGATTTAGTTACATTACGAATGATATTAATAAATCTTATAAATGAAAATTTATATATGTTTAGCAAGAAACGCAGTAATATAGCATTGCACGTTTTAAAAATCGACCATAGCACATTTATTTTTCACTTAAAAAAATGGCAGGATGTTAAACAATTAAATGCTAAATTTGGGTTATACATGGAGGATATTTTATTGTATGAACAAGTATCAAATGAATTTAATAATTATTTTATAAACTTTAAAAAACAAAACAATGAGCAAAAAATTTGAACTATTAACAGGGTCAATCTGTTTAACAGATTTAATAGAACAGGCGAAAAAAGGACACAGTTCTATTAATAGAGCTAAGAACGGCAAAGCTTATGTAAACATTAAAATCTTTGTAAACGAAGAAGCTGATACTTACGGCAATCATGCACAAATTTTATTAAATCCAAAGAAAGATGCGGAGGATTACAAAATATATATCGGTAATTTAAAAAAGAATGAGTTTACATCGCAAGGTACAAGCGAAAAACCAACTATGACTAATGCAGAGATTATAACAGAGTATGAGGAAAAATTACCTTTTTAATTAGAAAAAAAAGAAGTATGAAAAACAAATTAAGATTGTTAAGTATGTTCTCAGCTATGGCTATGATGGGTTCGGAAACACCACAAAGAAATTATAAGACTATTAAACCAAAAGAAACAGAAGAAGAACGTAAAAAGCGAATAGAAAAAGTGAAAGTCGAAAGGAATAAAGCCAATGGATTAAAACAATTTTTCTACGGCGAAAATAGTGTGTGGGCAAACAATACAAACTTAAAATATTATTAATAAAGGCACTAATGTTGAGTTTTGCACTTTCGCCCCACTATTGCAAAACCTATGTTACCTGCCGTTTTATCTAATCAAATGGAAAAAGAGCTATTTATAAGGTCAATTGATGCCTTGCAAAAACAAATTCAGTATGATATTTCGGTAAGCGAAAAATTGGGAGAAGTATTTACAAATAGTTACTCTGCTAATTTACTACCTGATAATCATTTTCTACATAATGCTTTATTAGAAGTATTACGAGTTGCAATGAATGATACTGAATTATGTCCACAAGGTCAAAGCTGGATTGAATACTATTGTTTTGAGTTGGATTTTGGTCAAGAAAATTACAGACTAAAAGTTTACGATAAAAACAAAAATGAAATTCCAATGTCAACCCCTGCCGAACTTTGGGAGTTTCTCAAAAATGGCAGGTAACGTTATTTGGCTTTACGCAGGTGGGGCTAAATAGCACAAAAATTTCTACTTGCAAAAAAGATTATTAAAAGCACGTAAGTTCGGGTAAACGCTAACTCCCCACTTGCGTAAAACCAATGTTAGCACCAGTTTTTTATGAAATATTTAGATACAAATCAAGAAGAGTTAAAGAAAGGCGATATTATCAACTTGCATCAAACAGTGAATGGTCAAAATATGTTTGTTGTCTTAAATACAGAACCTTTAGATATTAGGTATGCACACGATTTGCAACGTGTTTATGAATATGACAAAGAAGAAATGTTAGCTCCGTCAAGATTTACTGGCGATGTAGATTGGGAAATTGTAAATAACGTTTATCAATTTATATTTGTGAACTCCTTTTAAAATTGGTGCTAACGTTGAAGTATTGCCAAAAGTGGGGCGTAAAAGTGCTACCGCTTCACCTAAGCACAAAAGTTTAATAGTAGCACTAATGTTGAATTTGGGTTGGTCTGCCCCACTTTTGGCAATACATTGTTAGCAGCCGTTAATTTGTCAAATTATGACCAGAGAACAAAAATTAGAAACAATAGTAAAGCTGTTTGCAAAAGCAATGTTTTACGGTGATTGGAAATGGGAAACACCAAATGAAAGAGTTATTGAGATGCTGATGAAAGAAGTTGATTTATACCCATTCCCTAACGAAGATGCAATGATATTTAGCACTAAGGTTGACGAAGAACTTTATAAACGAGCATTAACAGAAGTTCCTTCTCGTCAAGTTGTTAGCCAAAATACCGAAAAGTGTAATGAACAGCAGTCTGTTTAATGGCTGCTAACGGTTCGTGTATGAGCAGTGGCACTTGCACACACTTTCAAATTAGCACTAACTTATCCGTGCCATTGCTTATACACGGTGTTATGTGCCGTTTTTTATTCACTAATTTAATTTAGAAATATGAAGAAATATAAAACAATAGTAGCAGACCCACCTTGGAAGTATGGTAAATGGGGGAAGGCAAGTGTACCAAACTATGAAGGACACGTCCCAAAAGAAAGTGATATACCATACGATACAATGACCGTTGAAGAAATTAAGGCTTTGAATGTTTCAAGTTTAGCTGATGAAAATTGCGAGTTGTATTTATGGACTACACAAAAATATTTACCAGATGCTTTTGATGTATTAAAGGCTTGGGGGTTTAAATACTGCCAAACTTTAACATGGTGTAAAACTCCAATGGGAACTGGACAAGGTGGCGTATATTGCCCAACAACAGAATTTTTATTGCTTGGCAGGAAAGGTAAAATGCCAAAAGTAAAACGAATAGATACAACTTGGTGGAATGTAAAACGTGCTTGGAAAACTCATTCTAAAAAGCCTGAATTTTTCCAAGACTTAATAGAAACTGTTTCCGATGCTCCAAGATTAGAATTATTCGCAAGGCGTGAGCGTGAAAATTGGGATGTTTGGGGAAATGAAGTTGAGAGCAGTGTCGCTCTTTAAAATGGCACATAACGTAAAAGCATTGCTGTCAGTGGCGGATTAAAAGAACAAAAGATGAATATAGCACAAAAGATAATAGAAGCACACAAGTTGAAGTTTGGCAGTCTGCCGCCATTGCAGCAATGCAGTGTTAGTGGCAGTGCTTTGTTCAATGCGGATTGTATGGATGTTTTACCTCTTATTCCTGATAAATCGGTTCAACTTATTTTGGCGGATTTGCCTTATGGAACGACCGCAAATAAATGGGATAGTGTGTTAGACTTAAACAAGTTGTGGACTGAATATGAACGCATATTAACTCCAAAGGGGAATATTGTTTTGTTTGGTGCAGGATTATTTGCTTTTAAACTTGCTTTGAGTAACGAAAAATTATTTAGATATGATATGGTTTGGAAGAAAAGCAAATGTGGAAGTCCTTTGACTGCTAAATATATGCCACTTAAAAAGCACGAAATGATAATGGTGTTTGGCAAAAGTGCCTCATATTATTACCCACAACTAACAGAAGGAACTCCATATAAAAGGAAATGGACACCAAACAAAGTAAACAATATGGAATATGGGATTGCTGGGGTGCAAACCGACAATAAAGGAACAAGACACCCAATAACAGTTTTAGACTTTCCGCAACAATGGAGGCGACAAGACCAAATTCACCCCACACAAAAACCTTTGGAGTTAATAAAGTGGCTTATTGCTGCTTATTCAGAAGAAGGTAAGTATGTGCTTGATAATACAATGGGAGCAGGAACAACTTGTTTAGGAGCAAAGGAGTTGAACCGAAGATTTATTGGGATTGAAAAGGAGGTAAAATATTATGAGTTGGCAGTTGCTCGTGTGTTCGGTCAGCATTGCCACTAACTACTATATAACCGCAACTAAGGTGGTAAAACACTTATAAACACTATGGATAGAATTACCACATTATATATTGTACCATAAGATAAAAAATACTAAGTATTATTTCTCAACAGTAGTTATATACCCACCAACAGAAAACTAATAAATTATGGAAAATTTTAGAACTAATACAACACCACAAAACAGCTAAAGAAGAGGTTTCTTGGCTTTTAAACGAACTATCACAAATTTCGCAACAAAAGATAACTAAAGAAGAAAAAGACAGCTTAGAACGTACTATATTAGTTAGTGAAATTGAACTGAGTATGAGATTAATTTTTATTTCAGACTTAGAAAATTTATTGCAGTGAAAGAAGATAAAATACAGATAAAACAGTTTAAATGTGGTTCATCTGACTGGTTTGTAAATCAAGCACATTATAATCTAAACAAAGATGGAGAAATAATATGGTGTGCAGGAGAAACAGATAAAAAGGAGTTAAGAGATGCTTTAGAATCTTTTATTCGGCGCAATAAAAAATCTTACAAAGAAAGACCTTTATTAGTTTTCGACCAAGAACAAATAGAATATATAACTCTAACGTTTGGAAAATTTGCGGGTAAAAAACTAAATGAATTAGTAGAAATAGACCGAAAATACGCATCTTGGTTACATAAAAATACAACAGACGAAAGGATTAAGGAACAGTTAAAAATATTATTGAAGAGATAATGTCAAACACTAAAAAACACAAAGACAAAGGTAAATTTCACAACGATGTTTTAAAAGCGGATGAAGTTTGTGATAGTACAAAATTGATGTGGGATAGGCATAATAATGATTTTGGTGAGTTTAGGAAAAGGAAGAAAGATTTAGAAGATAAAATCGCCGAAAAAGAAATGTTAGAGGAAGTGAGAGTAGTGATAGAAGGAGAAAACATAGATTTTACAATAGAGAAACAAGATAAAATTTTAGAACAAATAATGGGAAGAACCCTGTAAAAACTAAAACCATGTTACAAATAATAAAAACAACAGATGAGCAAAAGTTTCAGATGTACAACAAATTAACTAAAAAAGAGTTAATAGTAATGTTGATAGAAGCGAATAAACATTTATCGAATAGACAACCTATAACACTCTTTCCTAAAAGTGATGGTGAAGAAGTACCTTATAATGAACTTTGTTCTTGTAATCCTAAAAACGGTGGTTCTGGGATATGTGGTTGTACTATGGCTAATCAAATTGTTAGAAGATATGACTATACTACTGAATATTTAACGGAATTAAAGTATAATTCGGCGGAAAAAGAATAAAAAACAGAAAGAAAAATTTGCACAATTCAAATAAATTAACTACATTTGTAGAATGTTAAAAATATTAAAATGAGTTATAGTTGTTGTAGTATAGAGGGTTGTAAAAATCAAGGTAAACTGCATAGAAATGGCAACAGGTTTTATCCAAGAGGTTTTTGTAACACCCACTATAAAAAATGGGTAAAAGAAAACAGAGATATAGTAGAACAAGATAAAATAAAAACATCTTGTTGCTCCGTAGAAAATTGTGATAGACCTAAACCTTATAAAAGAGGTATGTGTGAGTTACATTACCGTCGTTTTATGGATAATGGGGATGTAAATATTGTTCAGAAAAGGAGAGAAGGACAAACAGAACATCCTTTATATAACACTTACCACGGTATTAGAAAAAGATGTTTACAAGAAAATAATAAAGATTACCACAGATATGGTGGTAGAGGGATAAAACTTTGTGAAAGGTGGTCAGGAGTAGACGGATTTTTTAATTTTACTGAAGATATGGGTAATAAACCCGATAACTATACATTAGACAGAATAGACACAAATGGTGACTATTCTCCTGAAAATTGTAGGTGGGTTGATATAAATACACAGAATTTGAATAAAAGAAATGTAAAACATAGGGGTGTCACTTTTTATAAAAACTTAAATAAGTATAGGGCGAGAATATCTGTAAAAGGAGTTGAGTATAACTTAGGAATGTTTGAGGATTTAGAAGAAGCTATTGAAATAAGAAAACAAGCAGAGTTAAAATATTTAGGAAAAATATTAGATGTATAAAAAATTAGATTTCAACACACAAGATTTAGAAAAATTATCTAACTCCGAACTAAAAAGAGTTGCTGATTATTGGTTAAGGCAGTATTTATTAAGAAGAGAGGGTAACTACAATTATTTACACTGCCCACTAAAAAACAAATTCTATCCAAGAGAAGTAATGCAAGTGGCACATTTTATAGATAGGGGAGTGATGTCAACAAGGTATGACTTAACAAACTGTCATTTAGTAAGTAAGCAATCTAATGAGTGGGATGCACAGATACCTAAAGAAGGTTATAAATCTCTACATCATTATGATTATGAACAATACCTTGGAGAGCAAATAGTTAACGATTTGCGAGAAAGAAGCAAAGAAACAAAAATATTCTATAAAGAAAATTATATAGAAATAATAAACAAATTTAGAAATGACAACTGAAACACATCCTTTTTATAAATTATCCGAGTTAATAGATAATTTTAACGAAAATAGAAATAAAATGACAGCCCAAGAATTGCAAGATTTAAGGGAAAATATATCATTAAATTTGTTTTACTTGTCAGATAGTGTAAGTCAAACAATAGCAAATGCTGAATCTAACGATTATGCGAGAAAAAGATTTTACGCCGAAAAAGAAGAGTATTATAGAAATCAGATAGACGAAAGAACAGGTAAATGTCATAACGTAGCAGATTCCGAAAGGTTAGCAAGATTGGATGCTAAAGAGGTTGATGAAGCGTGTGCTTTTGCATTTAAGCAAAAAGAAAGAGCAAGATTAGTTGTAATAGCAGTTCAACAAATTTTAAACAGTATATCAGCAAGAGTAAATCAATTATCAAAATAAAATGGCAAAAGAAAAAACAAAAGTAGATTCAACATTTGAAAAAGTAGATTTTTTATATGCGAAAGGAAACATAGTTAATTTAGATAAAAACCCAAGATTTCCTGAAAAAGTAAAAACAGGCAGACCTTCTATTGATTGGGTCACTGATGGTGGAATACCACGAGGGAGGGAGATACTTATTGCAGGAGAACCTAGTGCGGGTAAAAGTTCTCTAACGATTCAAATAGCTGAGGAAATTGGAGAAAAGATTCTTTATGCCGATACAGAGGCAACACTTACAACAGACTATATTTTAAGTTTAGGGGCAACACCTTCAAAATTCGACCATTTTATCCCCGAAACAACAGAATTAATGTGTGATGTAATTAGACAGCAAATACCTAATTATGATGTGATTATAATTGATTCTATTAATAATTCTGCAAGTGGTGAACAATTACAAAAAACAGCATCAGAAAAAACGATGGCAAACCGTGCCAACGTAATGTCTTCACAATTGCCAATTTTGATAGGGTTATGTAACCAATACAATACAACTTTAATTATTTTATCCCAAGTTAGAGATAATATGGATAAAGCTAATAAGTATAGCCCTGATACAGTTATTCCAGGCGGTAAGAGTTTGCACCATAATAGTTCCTTGACATTAGAACTTTTCAAATCTTCTAAAAAAGAAAGAGATGAAAAAGGAACTTTAGGTAATAAAGATAAAGTCGTTGAGGGAAATATGGTAAGAATTAAATGTACTAAAAATAAAGTAGGTATTGTAAATAGAGAAGTATCTGTTGAATTTACTTATGGAATGGGATATACTATTGAAGCTGACGTGGCATCTTCAGCTAAAAGATTAGGTATTTTAGAAATGAAAGGTAGTTGGGTAACATATAAAGGCACAACTTTAGTACAAGGTATTGATAATTTAGTACCAATGTTATTTGATAACCCTGAATTATTGGAGGATTTAAAGTTAGAAATTGCCGAAAGAATTAAAAAAGAAACAGATGAGTAATAAAACAATAACAGTAATACTAGGATGGGTATGTTTAATAGGTAGTTTCTTTAATAGTTTTGGAGTGCTATTTATCTGTTCTTATATTTTCTTTTCGGCGCATTTTATAATAGAAACTTTTGAAAATAGTAAAAATAAGAATAATTAAAAATAGCCTTAAAACACTATAAACATACTTTATAGCTAAAATACACTATAAATATCGATAAAAATAACATAAAATATGAAAAATAAGTTAAAAGAATTAGTATATATAGCAGTAGGTTCAGCATCTATGTGTTGGTCTAAAACACCTCATGGAGAATTTGATGAAAAATTGGCAAATAAAGTATCAGAAAAATTAATCAAAGATATAGAAGAATTATATGCCACAAACTAAAAAAGCTAAAAAACAAGAATACGAACCTTGGATTTATAATGATAAGCCAATAACAAGTTCATCACAATTTCCAAAAAACGCAATAGGATTCATCTATTATATTTTTAATACTCGCACAAAAAAAGGATATTACGGAAGAAAAACAGTTTTTTCAAAAAAAGGGAAAGTAACTAAAGAATTACCTTGGTTAAATTACCACGGCTCAAATAAAATATTGCAGTCAGAAGTAAAAGCAGGTGATAAATGTATAAGAACTATATTATGTTTTTGTAATACTAAAGCGGAAATGACCTTAAGAGAATCTGAAGCAATACTATGTAATGGAGCTTTAGAAGATGAAAATACTTATAATATGTGGGTAATGTGTAGAATTTATAAAAAAAATCTAATAAATGTAAAATAAATAAACTTTTATTTGCATATATCAAAAATATGTAGTATATTTGCAGAAGAAAAATCAGATAAGGCACTCTTTTTATAATAAGCTTATAGAGAATACCTAAATAAGAAGTTAGCGTTAGGTTTATCTGTTTCTTTACTTTCTTTTGTGGCGGAAAAAATTAAAAAATTAAAAAATATGTATATAATATTATTACTTTTTATCATATTATTGTTACATCAATTTTATATAAAAATAAAAGAAGTAGATTACTTAAAACATAACAGAGATTATTATAAAACAAAGTATAATAAATGTAAAGAAGAGTTATGCTCTAAAAACTAAAGAAACAAACCTATTCATCGGTGAGGTTGAGAGGTGTCAGGAAGTGATGAAAAGTAATAGTATCCGATAGAGCTATGAAAAACTTGCTGTGTAATATCCTCTCTGTTTCTTTATCTTTTTTGGCGGAAAATTTAAAATTATGTGGAATATATTTAAAAAGAAAAAACAATCTTATAAAGAAGAATATATAAGAGAAGCTTTTGTAAGATTACAACACAAAGTACCTAGACATGGTAATGTAATCCTAAAAATAGGAGATAGGTACTTTAGATGTAGAGAGTTAGGATAGAATAATAACGGTTGAACAACCCTTAGAATAGTATTCTTTGGCTGACCTCTGTTGCGTGTGTAACCGTGCGTGTTAAAAGAGGTTTAAAAATAAAAGGTGCTCCTCGCCACTGAGCGTTCTCGGTGGTATCAGGATTGTAGTTAAATGGTAGTTCATTCAGCCTTTAAATTTTTTCTGTGTGGCGAAAAGGCGTTCTAACTGATATGTAAGTTAGGTAAATAATGAGCAGGTCATTACAAAGAGACGTAGACGCAAAAAAACTGAAATCAAGTAAGAGGAACTTGACCGTAAATAAAAAACTCTACAACGCAGTAGTGCGGATGCGGTATAGGTGCGAATCCTATCACAGAAACAGCGGTTGCTTGATGTCAAATATGTATAGCAACAGACATTGGAGAAATTTGGCTTCTCACGAATGTTAAGTCCTCGCCACTCAGAGCAGGAGTTAGGTACTTTATAGTTTGGTCGGTGTACTCCGAAGTGCTAACCCTAACATTTTTAAAGTGTGAAAAACGGATTATAGTAACACAAAAACAAGATACCTCAGAATCCCTGAACCTATTTTGGTGACAGACCACGGAGTAATTTCCAAGGAGTGCTGTAAGGTATCTTTTTTAATTTATAAAGATGATAAATAACATACAAGATTTAATTAATGAAGTTTTATGGAAACCTTCTTTTGAGTGGGGAGAGAAAAGAGAAGAATATGAGAGAAGATGGTTTTGTGAACATAATAAAGAAATACACGGAAATTTAAAACAAGTATTAAATTGTAAACATTGTAATAAAATGAAAATATCAGGAGAGGGTTTCAAATATTGGCTTGATGACAAGCAGTTACGGGATTTCGATGAATTCGAGCGTAAAACAAAAAATATAGAAGTAAAAATAGAAATAGATAAATTAGATGTTAGAGCAAAAACAGTATAGTTATTTTGTTAATGGGGAAAAAGTAGATGAGACAGCTTTTGAAGAGTTTGTAAAACATTTTAAAACTTTAAAGTCTGTTGATGGTAATAATATTAAAGCAATTCTTTTAGATTCTTTTCTTGCCGAAAAGAAACTGATAAAAGATGTTTTAAACTTTGAAACTTTAAATAAAGAAATGGATAGTACAAAAGGACATTCAACAAGATTAAAAGCAAACACACCTATGACATTTTTAGATGAAGTTGTGGACAATAATACCCAACCAACAAATCACAAAGAATTAAATACATTAATACAAGATTATGAAAAATGTGTCAAAAAAGAAACAGGAGTAAAACATAATAAAAACAAACCTCAGTTATCCTTGCTATTTAAACAGTTCCCAAAAGCATTAGAGGCAATAGTAAAATGCTCAGAATATGGGCACGAAAAATATAAAGAAACAGACGAAGATTATTTAAATTTCAAAAGAGTTGAAGGGGGAAGTAAATCTTATGCTGATGCAGGTTTAAGACATAGAATATTTAAAAAAGGAACAACAGATATTGATAGCCAACTGCCTCACTCATACCACATTGCATGGAACGCTTTAGCTGAATTAGAACTAATATTAGAGGGTAAATAATGAAAAGACTATATCTAACATCGTATACAGTAGTGCCTAACGAAAAAGGCGAAGAAAAGGTTAAAAAGGCTAATAAACAAGAAGATGGTGAACATATACAGGGTTCAAGAGCTTGGTATGAATCTCTTGGGGTAAAACCACCAAAAGATTTAGAAGAAGATAAAGTAGAAATTGATTCTGAAGGATATGTATCTTTAAACGAGGACGAAGTAGAAGTAATCGGTTCAGTAGTTATAGTTAAATTAAATGATTTTTCAATGGTTATTGACGATGAAGAATTTACCGCAGTTTGGTTAAATAACGGAACATTTGTAAGAGTACAAGAATCGGCACTTGAAATAGATTTTCAAATAGACCAATTAAATAAAAGTTTTTTTCAAAAAACACTTGCATATATCAAAAATATATGGTATATTTGCAGAAATAAATTTAAAAACAATTAATTAAAAAGCACAAACACACAAAAATGAATTACAGAAATTTTAGCATTAGTGCAGGAAAAGGGAAGTTGTACCTTAAAGAAAAACAACCAACGCAAGGATTTGAAGAAGTAAGCTATGGCACAGAGGGTAAAAAAACTTATCATCAATACCATGACTCAATTAAAGGAATACCAACATATTTTGAAGTAAAAGAAGTTCAATATGAAGGTAAAACCTTGAAATTTATGGAACTTACTTTAATAGACGGAGATACTTCAAATAAAGTATCTGTACCTTTGAAAAACTCTAAAGGTAACTACACAGATGAAGTTAGAGCATTATTATCAGCTTTAAATGGAATGGATTTAGGTGAAGAAGTAACCTTATCTACAAAATCTACAACTACTACAGGTAAAAACGGTAAAGAATATAAAAATTTAAATATTTACATTAATTATGTAAATCGTTTAGGGGATAATGGAAAAGGATTATCGACAGGATTTATTCCTTACACAGATATTCCTGCTCCGATTTCAAAAGTAGTTGCAGGAGATACAACATGGGACTTTACCCCACAAACAGAGTTTTTTTACACTAAGTTAGGAGAAATTCAAGCTAAGTTTAGTAATGCTACAAAACAAGAGCAAGCAAAAGCTGAAAAACCTAAAAACGCTGTACCAACAGCAACTCCAAGTGAGGCGTTTTCACCTGCAACAAATTATAAAAAAGAAGAACATCAGGATTTACCGTTCTGATTATCAAACACTTACAATAACTAAAAATAAAAAATGACCGAAGAAAAAAACTTAGTAGACCCAAAACAATACGGATATACACCTGACCAAGTGTGTATGATTCCTGCACACTTATTGACAGATTTTATGAATGTATTTCAAGATGTAATTACTTCTCAACCAACAATGGGAGCATTGTATGTATATCCCGAATCTGTTGAAAACATATCTGATGATAGCGGTAATCTAATAGAAAGTAGAGTAAATTGGAAACCTTTTGATGAAAACACTGGAGCACAAGCATTTTTTAAAGCAAGTGAAACTCCACTACCTGTAACAACAAGATTAGGTGTACTTAGTGAAAGAGCTTATTTTACTTTACTTAGAATTCACCAAGATAATATCAACAAAGGAATCGCCAAAAAAGTAGAAGATTTAGAAAAAGAAGATATTTTTAAAAATGCAGAATAGATTTGAAATATTATATAACTCATTGTTGTCAAATGGGGAACTACATGATTTAGTTCCCCAAATGAAAGGTGAGTGGGAAAAAGATAAAACAAAATTTATCAAATTCCAAACAGAAATGGAAAAAATGGCTAATGCAACAAATTTATTTTCAGAAGATGACTCAGAATAGTACTATTATAATAAAAGATTGGGAAAAATTAGATAAAGGTTTTTTAACTGTTTGTGAGGGCGTTGCTCAGACTTTAGGTGGTGAGGGTAAATTAGCCTTATTAGATGACAACGATAAAATACCTATTGTAACTAAAGATGGTGTATCTGTTGCTATGCGTATGCAAATGTCAGACCCAATTGAAAACTTTGGAGCGTTACAAGCTGTTCAAGCAGCCTCTATGACACTTAAAAAATCGGGAGATAGTACAACAACCACCTTAGTTTTTGCTAAATCTTTTTTAGAGAATTTTAAACGTAAGAATTTTAATAAAGCGGTTGAAAGAGGTATTAATAAAGCAGTTGAAGAAACAACTGAACATATAGCAGAGTTAGCTACAAAAACAGACAGAGATACTTTAAAAAGAATTGCAATCACGTCTTGTAACAATGATGAAGAATTAGGTAATTTAATTATAGAAGCCTTTGATGAAGTAGGATTTGATGGTATGGTAGAAGTTAGTGAAAACACTTCTATTGAAAAAACAAATCTTAAAAAAGAACAAGGAATGATTATTTTAAATGAAGGTTACGCCACACCTTTCTTTATTAATCAGAATGAAAAAGCAGTTTTTGAAGCAGATGATGTTTCTTTTGGGTTTTTTGAAGTTTATTCAGACCACCCCGATATTATGGAGTTTGTTAAAAACTTTTATTCAAACAGAAACTTAAAAGACCCTTTAGTTATCGTAACAGAAAGACAAGTTACAGAATTAAAAGATAGAATTGTTTCTTTGAAAAAAAGTGGAGTAAACATTTGTTATGTAGGATTAAATGCAAATACAGAATTTGAAAATGTACTACTTTTAAATGATATGGCGGATTTTACTTCTGGAGAAGTTTATCACCCAGACCACGTAAAAAGAGATAAAGGAGTATTACAATTACTACCAGGAAAAGCAAGTAAAGCAGTTATAGAATCAAATCAAATTGTTATTTCTGTTAAAGAAACTCCGCAAAAAATAAATGACGTTGTTTTATCTTTAAAAGCCAAGAAAGAAAGAACAAACAATGAAGAAAAGCGTTTAAAAAGACTTATTGGAAAATCTTGTATTATCGAGGTTGGTGGAGTATCACCAAATGATTTAAGAGAAAGAAAAGATAGAGTTGATGATGCTTTAGCTTCAGTTAAATCAGCAATTGCAGAGGGGTATATTGCAGGTGGTGGAAGTGCTTTAGTTTATATTTCTAAAAATCTTTTAAATACAGAATTTGAAAGAGAGGAAGAACAACAAGGATATGATTTAGTAAAAAAAGTTCTATTATCTCCTTTCAAACAAATTCTTTTAAACGCCAACAGAAAACAAAGTAAAAAAGAGATAAAGGATAAAAAGAACAGAATTATAGGTAGAGATTATATGCAACACTCTATTGCTGAGTATGGTGTAGGATATAATGCTACTAAAGATGAAGTTGTAAATCTTATAGATGATGGAATTATTGATTCTGCTAAATCTATTAGAATTGCTTTAGAGTCGGCAAAAGAAGCGTCTATAAAAATGTTTAATATTGCTGTGATAGTTTTGTTTCCTGAAACAGCAAGGAGAAATAAAAATTAATATTAATCTTGTCTTTATGAAGTTTACCACCTAACAAAAATTGTTAAATAAATGTTAAAAATTTGTATAAGTAAAAATAAAGTTATACATTTGTAAAATAAAATTAAGAATGGTTTTGTTCAATGGTGCAGAAACCATAAAATAATAATTGGTGAAGTTTAAAAGCACCACTAAACAAAGCCATAGTTAGCAAACAGCTTAAACCAAAATTCCGTAGAAAAATAAAAAGTTCTTTGAAATTCTGTACTTACTATTTAGAATGAGTATAAATTACATATAGAAATATACAACTTATGTTTCTATTTTATACTTTTGTTCTATCGAATTGCACATAGCAGTTTGTATAAGTTGATTGAAAAAGTGGAGCGGACGGGAATCGAACCCGCTGTGGACAAGATGACAAGCCTGCTACAGCACCAAGCCCGCCCCAAAATACAAACGACTCGTCCGATAACCGAGAAGTTTGTTAACCATCAACAGCGTTTTTTGACAAACCTGTGTACCAAAGTTTAACTAAAAGTGAGCCTAATTACTTATTACAGTAATAACAAAATGGCTTACTTAAATAAACTCTCTTTTTACTTCTCCAATGAACAAAACTCCAAAAACATCTCAGTTGTTTCAAAGTAAATTGATTTTAAAATTAAACAGTTAAATTGTTTAGACTACTAATCTAAACTACATAGAGTTCAAAGAACGAAAAAACATTCAGACTTACTTATCGGACGTAAGCTGATAATAGAGCAACAAAAATCAAGGCTACTGTTTGCGAGACAGAGATAGCCTTTATTTCTATTTAGACCACATAAGTTGCAAAGATGTTAAATTTATTTGACATACACAAGAAAAATCACAATTATTTTTTATAGTAAGTACAGAAATTAAAGCCGATTTGCTAACAATGGTTTTGCAAGATGCGGAGTTTCGGCATAACAGAAACAGAATTTTGTACTTGCGGAGTACAGTAAAAAATTAATAATTAGAGCTTTTCGAGTTCCGCACCTTGCAAAGCCACAAAACGTTATGCCTCATTGTACAAAAACCGCATAAAAAAGACGATGAGAAACAGATGTTATTAAAAAACAAAATAATAGAAAAATGGAAATGAATTGGGATTACTATGCAATAAAAAATATTTTAGAACAAAGAACAGATGAGAAATCAAAAGCTGTTTTATCTAAAATAGAAAATATGACAAATGATGAATTCAATCAAATATGGTGGGATGCAAAAACAGATTTATTTTTAGAGAGATTTTAATTTTTCTTCTAACTCATTTTGTAAATCTTTAAGCTCTTGTTTTTCAGGTAGTCTGTTAATTGGAGCACCATCGCTAGTAAGTTGTTTTTTAACTAACCTTTTTATGATTTCTGATTGAATTTTAATAATTTCTAATAACTTTGAATTTTCCATATAAATAAGTTTAAAAAACAAATATAATGAAATACTTAAAACTATTTTTAATTTTTACAACATTACTTCTAACATCTTGTTCAGGAGAAGATAGCAAGAAAATGGGCGTTGCGGTAATTGTAGGATTGGTTTTTTCTTCAACTCTTTATATTTGGAATTCCGAAAGTTTTAATACAACTCAAAAAATTATACTTTCAATTTTAGCATTGTTTTTTCCTTTACAATGGGTAGGAATTGTTATTTGTTTAATTTACAATAATTACAAAAAAGCGCAAACTAAAGAATATAAAACAGAAACTAAAATAAATGCCACAATTGATAATCTGAACAGTTTAAAAGAAAAAGGAATATTGAATGAAGAAGAATACCAAAATAAAGTTAACAAACTAAATATCGAAAAAGCCGAACAAGATTTAAAAAACTCAACTGAATATAAACAACTTGAAAGTTTACTAAATTCAGGAATACTAACACAAGACGAATTTGAAAGTAAGATAAAACTAATTTTATCAGAAATAAATGCCAAATTAGAAGAAAAAAATAAATATCAAGTTTACAAAACAAATCAGGGAGTATTTAAAGTTGAAAGATGTATTGAACTTACAGGTCAAAAAATATATAAAGATGATGAAGTTGCGCCAGATGGTAAATATCACTTAGGGTATATGACTTTTATTCATGTAAAGAATGGAATAATAATCAAAGAAACACTTTTATAAAAATGACAACAAAAGATAAATTATGGAAAATATATAATAATATTGAAATTGATAGCATACTATCTGATTTAGAAAAGCAACTAGAAAAGATGGGAATGAGTAAATTAAAAATTTCAATACTTATTTCAGAAAATAAAGAAAATAATATAGTAAAAAATAAATCAATTACTAGTTTTGAAAGTGGGTTAGTGTTTATTTATAGTGTTTTAAATTAACAGGTATGTTAGTAAAATTACTTGTAAATCCTAAACTTAAATGCGTATTATTGTAAAAATCAACAAGTTCAATAGCTTTTTCTAAAATTGTCATAACAAAAGGTTTTTACCAAAGATAATAAAAAAGAGTAATGGTGGAACGCTACTCTAAAAATCATTCTTGCTACTATTGTTCACAAGAATTACAATGATAACATTCTACTTCTTCGACAGGTATAATAAAAGGATGTCCTTGCGGAGCAATCTCTTTATTACCGTTTCTTAAACGTGACTGACGAAAAATCCACTTGTAGCAAATGTTATCCTTTAGTTTGTAAATTTCGTTTATCATATCGGTTTGACTAAAGTCCTTCTTCATTTAACTTTAATCTCGCCAAAATTCAATAGACAACTGCAAGAATGATTTTTACAATAATACAAAAATCTTTTGTAAATTAGACGCAGAAAAACAACGAAGGCATAACAGTGGTTTTGCGCTATTGCGGAAATAGTGTAAAATACAAAACCGCAATTTAAAAGAAATAATTTATTAACAAGGAAGTTTTGCGTTTCTAAGTCCGCAACAGACGCAAAGCCACAAAACGTTGTAGGTAATTGTAAGACAAACAGAACGTACAAAAACCCGAAGCGTAAACACAACAGAAAGAATGATTTACGTTATAATTTTCATAATATTTTTTGTAATTAGTTTATATTTAGTAATTTTGCGAAAAGAAAGTAAAATCGAAATAACTAAAACAGAACTAATTATGACTTACACGCCAAGACAAATTGCAGATTACTTCCTTTACATCGGTAGAGATGACCAAACTATGACACCAATGAAACTTATAAAGTTGGTTTATATTGCTCATGGTTGGAATTTAGGATTGAATAATGAAGAATTAATAAATGAAAGCGTACAAGCTTGGAAATACGGAACTGTTATTCCAAGTCTATATAATCAATTTAGAAATTTCCGTTCAAATAAAATAACAGAGATACCAAAAACAGAACCATCTGAAATAAATGAAGATGATAAAAGATTTTTGGATAAAGTTTATGATGTCTATAAAAAATATGATGGGTTACAACTTTCAGCAAAAACTCATCAACCAAATACTCCTTGGACTATTACATGGAATAAATTAATCAATGGTAGTGGTGAAATTGACTTTACAATTCCAAATGAATTAATCAAAAGCTATTATAAACAATTAGCATCTAAATAGTTTTGAGCAAGAACGAGGACAAAATCAAAGACGTAGAATTTGTAAACATTAATTCAGATGTATACACCGAAGATGATTTTTATAATCAAGATATAAACCCAAATGATGCTTTAGCAAAATCAAAAGAAGATATATTAAAAAGCAAAATTAAGAAACTTGAATTAGAAAACGGAAGATATGAATCTGACACTAATTTAAGAGATTTATTTGCAAAAGGTTACTCTGTAATATTAATTGTTTGGTTATGTGCTGTTTTGTATATTATTACACATAATTGTACCAATCATTATCATTTTTCAGATTCTGTATTGATTGCTTTGCTTGTTACTTCTACAGCTAATGTAATTGGTATGGTTTTAATAGTTCTTAAAAATTTATTTCCAACAAACCCTGAAAAATAACAACTACCTACAACAGCGGTTTGTAGAAATTGCTTCTAAAAGGCTAAATTTAAAGTCCGTTTCTTGCGTGGAAACAATAGTAAATAATTAATAATAAGGTTTGTACTTGCACGCAACTTCTACAATCCACAAAACGTTGTACCTCATTGTAGTAGAACCGCAGAAATCCAAAGAGAAACAGCGTTACTAAAAAAAGTAACATAAAATGAAAAATGCAACAGAAAAATATCTCATGGTAGGAGATATAGTAAAAGGAAAGACACACGAGTATAAAATGACTGTAGAACAAGTAGACGAAAAAACAACTAACTGTGTATACTTTGACAAAAACCAAAATATACACAGAGTTATATATAACACAAACGACTTAGAACTTATTAATCGTTAGATGGTTTAATGTCTGTTAAAGCATCTTCTGAAAACTCACCGTGATTTAACTCAGTACCGACAAACCATGAACATCTGTATCTCTTTGTTGGTGTATGAAATATGTTTACAGTCATTGCAGGACTCCCTGATTTAAGCCACACGATAGTCCCATCTGAAAATTTTTTATCCATTGTAATATTTTTAAAGTTAAATCCAAACTTACGAAAAATAAACTAACTTTGGAAAGCGGAAGCGTGAAAAAAACAACGAAGGTACAACAGTGGTTTTGCTCAATGGCTGGTTTTGGGTAAAATTAAAAAAAGACAGTGAATGTCAATAAAAATAATTTATTAATCAAGGCTAATTGCTTATTTATCAGCCACTAAGCAAAGCCACAAAACGTTAAAATAATCCAAAATAAATTTGCACAATTAAAAATAATATTGTATATTTGCACCATGAATTGTCTTACTTATTTACTAAACCTTTGGAAAGAAGGTCACAGATTTACTATTTTTTATGATGGAAATCATTGTTGTGGAATAAATGAAAAGAAAGTGTTTGATTTAAATAATACATTTAAAAAAGATTTTCTTTTAGGTTTTGGCGCAAGGTATGAAAAAATAGAAAACTGTCACACAAAAGAAATAATAAAAAAGATTTTTGATTTAAATTTAGAACAACAACAAATAACAGATGAGTATTATGCGAGAAATAATTAATAAATATAAATACCCAATTTTAGCAATAATTATAATAATTTTATTTCTATCTGTGAAAAGTTATGTAAATAAGCACCAACTTATTTTACAAGGAGAAAATAAAGTATTGAAAGAACAGGTTCAAACTTTAAAAGATGGAGTTGAAATATCAGAACAAAATCGGCGTAGAGAAAAAGATTCGATTACAAAAGAGTTTGATAAAAAACAAAAAGAAATAGAAGATTTATCTAAAAAAGTTTTACAATCTGAAAAAAAGATTGCGTATTTAACTAATAAAAATATAAAAAATAAAGAAAGAATTGCAAAATTAACACATAGAGAATCGGCAAAAGAATTCAACGATATTTATAACACAAATAATGCAAAAGCAACAGACACGGGTGTAGAATTACAAAAAGATTTACCTAACTTAGTTTTAGAAACTATTTCTGATGCTAATTATTGTCAAGAAGTTGTTGCAGAAAAAGATAATCAGATAGAAGCTAAAAACAAACAATTAAAATTAAAAGACGAACAGATAGAAGAACAGTCTATTTTATTGAATTCGGCGGAAAAAGAGATAGAACAGAGAAAACTGTTAGAAAACGCTCAAAATAATCTAATCGACACTCAACAAAAAGAAAATAACAAGTTAAAAACAAATAAATGGTTGGATAATTATATTCTAAAACCTTTAATTTTTGTTGGTGGAGTTTATTTAGGAACACAAATTGTTAAATAATGAAAGCAAACTTATATTTAATATTTTTATCAATAGTATTATTACCAACAATATATGTTTTAAATGGAGGAAATAATCATTGGAGTATGATAATTCCTTTGAGTTATTTGGTGTATTCTTTTATTGTTGGGTGTATAAGTTGGTGGAATAATAGAAAAAAATAACAGTTTTTATATTTCCGTAGGCATTTCCGACTAACGGTTCAGGCTTGTAGTAGAACGTAGAATTATAAACACACACAACAAACACAAAAGAATTATTAACCAACGATGGTAAAGCAACCTAAAGCAGTTTTGCTACAAACCATTGTTATAACTCGTTTTTATGATAGAATATTTTAATCGATATAGTGATAACGATTTACCAGATGATATGGGTAGATGGGCAAGAATAGCGGTTTATAGAAATATAAGAATAGCTTGGATTAGTAGAATAGAAAATAACGGAAAAGTTATCTTTAGTGTTACTTGTCATTTTCCAACAATGCAAAATGATACAGCCAATGAGCATAAAGTTTGTAATTCTTTTGAAGAAGCTAAACATTTTGTTTATCAAAAATGGAATTGGTTTTTAAAAGAGATTTGCTAAAATGAGTTATAACGGTCTTGCGGATATGGCGAGTAGCGTTGAAAGCGGAGCAACGATTTACACCATCAAAAAAGGTAGTCATAGAAGTGTTTGGTTTCCTAGAATAACTTTCAAAAAATCTGTTTCTTTTTCTTTTAAGTTTTTGACGGCAATTCCTGAATCTGATTACACAAATAAAATTTATGGATTGATAGATGGAATATTACCACATAAAAACTCAGTAAGATTAGGTTTTAGAAAAGATAAAGGAAAATTACTAGCTTGTGCAATAGTTTATAATAATGGTGTTAGAACTATTACAACACTGAAAGAAATAAATGAAAAATATCTTCATTTGTGTACAATAGATAAAACAAAAGGTTACTATACGATACTTTTAGATTTTGAAACTTTTCAGTTTAAAAGAACAAGTGATTTTAATTTATTTTCATTCAAATTATTTCCTTATTGGGGCGGAAAAGAAACAGCAAAAGAAGAATTTAAAATAGAAATACAAATATAACTATTGAAATAAAAATGATACGATATATGTTTACAGATTTGAATAAAAAATCATTAATATTTTGGTACTTATTTTTGATTATACTTTTGTCAAGTTCTTATTATTTAATTAGTTAATATATACTTATGCATTATTACTTCAATAAAGAAATAACAACAGAAACTGTAAATGAGTTAGTTGAAATATGGTAGCACAACACTTAAAAGGAAAAGATAACCCACAATTTGTAAATAGAGTGGGTGAAACATTTGTAAATAAACAAGGTGAAAAATTTACAATAATAGATTGTGATGGATTTTCTAAATGTCACATAAAGTTTGAAGATGGTACAATTTTGTATAATAGAGTTTATTCAAAATTAAAAGAGGGTAAAGCAAAAAATCCAAACTTCCCAACTGTTTACGGTGTAGGTATTATAGGACAAGGAAAACATAAGTGCGGTAGTGAAGGAAAAGTTTTAAAAAAGTATAGTTGTTGGAATAGTATACTTTTTAGAAGCTATTCGGAAAAACATCATATAAAATACCCCACATATAAAGATGTAACAGTTTGTGAAGAATGGAAATATTTTCAAAACTTTGGTGATTGGTTTGAAGAAAATTGGAAACTATATATGGATAATACGTGGCATTTAGATAAAGATATTCTTATAAAAGGAAATAAAATCTACTCACCTGAAACGTGTTGCTTTGTACCAAGAGAAATAAATGGTTTGTTTACAAACAACAGTGTGAAAAGAGGTCTATACCCGATAGGTGTTGTAAAAGAAGGAAACAAGTTTAGGGCACAGAGTTGTTCAAACAAAAGAAGATATATAGGAACTTTTGACACACCCAAAGAAGCCTTTGAAGTATATAAAACCGCAAAAGAGCAATATATAAAAGAGGTAGCGGATAAATGGAAAGACTTGATTGACCCTCGTGTTTATGAAGCGATGTACAACTATAAAATAGAGATTACTGATTAATATTATGAGAATACAAAACAACCTTAATTCAATAGATGAAGTACACACATTGTCCAAATTACAGGATGTAAATACAGATTTAATAACAACTCTTTTGGGTGAAAAATTAGGAAGTGGTACATATAGGTCAGTTTATAAACACAATTGGGATGATAATTGGGTTATAAAAATAGAGCCTAACAACACAAACTGTAACGAGACTGAATATATTTTGTGGGATGAAGTGCAAGGTCTTATAGGAGACTTAGCTTGGGTAAAAGATTGGTTTGCACCAATACATTGGATTTCACCTAATGGAAAAATACTTTGTATGCAAAGAACTTATCCTTATCCTAAAAACAAAAAATTACAAAGACCTGATAAGATACCCTCGTTTTTTACAGATGTTAAATGGGGTAATTTTGGTTGGATAGGTAATAAATTTGTATGCCACGATTATGGATTTATTTATAAGTTTATAAAGTACGAAAATAAAATGCAAAAAGTAAAAAACACTTGGTAATAAAATATACGTTTTAAAGACCTAAAATTACTTAAAGTATATAAGACTATCAAAAATTGAAAATAATCACTTAGAATGTATAAAACATAGCTTAAATTAGATTTTAATCTGTTGTTTTATTTCTTTTTGGCGGAAAAATTAAAAATATGAAAATAGTTTACTTAACAGGAGTATTTCTAAGATGGTGTTATAATGACATCAAAGAAAACTTTAAAGATATAAGATTTAGGTATTGGATGGAAACAAGTAAAGAAGGTAAAGAATTAACGAGAGATATTGATAAATTATGACAGCAGAAGAATTTATAAAAGATAAGCGTAGACTACAAAACAGTAACTGTAAAGCTATTTGTGAAGACACTGTAATATCTTCAATGCAGGAGTATGCAAAACAAAAATGTCAAGAGTTATTATTGATAGTAGCTGAGAAAGCTAAAATAAAAGTTATGAAAAAATCTCAGTTTGGGAAAAGTAGAAAATGGCAAAAAGTTAAAGAGGGGGAAGAAATAGATTTATTCTCTTATGAAATGCAAAGTTCTGTTGATAAAGAATCTATCTTAAACGCTGTTGATTTGGATAGTTTTATTTCTTAATCTTTTTTGCGGAAAAAATGACAGAAGAGTAAATAAAAAACTATAAATTAACACTTAAAAATAACGGTTGGTACTACAGCCAACAAGGATTAGTATTTACAGAAGATGACAACGAAAGAGAATATTTATCAAAAGTTTTTAAAATGAATGAATTTGATGATAAGTGGGAAAATTTTAAAAATATATATGACATACGAACAAGCACAACAAAAATCACTAACAGTAAAGTGGAAAGCATCACCATGTAATCAAGGAGAAGAGTGTTGGTGTAGAATAATAGAACCTGTTGAGCCAATATTGTATGATGGAAATGAAGAGTATTATATTGTAGCTTCGGGCAGTATTCCAAAATTAGAAGCAGAATATTTAGTTGAATTACATAATAGAAGTTTATGAAATACAGAGGAAAAAGAATAGATAACAAAGAATTAGTTTATGGTAATTTATACCATTTTATAGATAGTGTTGGAGCTTTTGAGGTATTTATGATAATTTGTGGGGCAGAATATACACCTGAAACAGGAATTATTTTTGGTAAAAGACATGAAGTGGAAAAAGAATCGGTTTCTTTATTTTTCGGCAAAAAAGATAAAAACGGAGAAGAAATCTATACAAACGATAAAGTAAAATACAAAGGTAAAGAGTATCAAGTAAAATATTTTGAAGAGTATGGAGCTTTTGGTTTGTATGATGAAAAACATAATAGACCTTTAGGTAGAAGTGGGAGTTCAACCAAATACGAACCATATTTTATGAATGATTATCACACAAGACAAATGGAAATAGTATGAAAAGAACGAAAAATCAAATAATGAATGAACTTTCTGAGGCTATTCAAGAAAGGGACTATTTAGAATATGTAAAAATAGACAAATTAAAACAGGAACTCAGAAAATTTAAGCTAAGTAAATCTGACAAACAAAACTATGAAATCTATGACTAATATGAATATAGAAACAAGAGATAATATAGCAAAATGGGAAAATACAACTAATGAATTAGTAAATCAATTTTTATATGATTACTTTGATGATGTAAATCCTGAATATTTTTGGGTAGGTGATGAGATTGGTGGGGTTTTTAATTATGGAGATTATTTTTTTGGATTTGATACAGTTTTGGCTTGTTATAAGTTAGATATAACAGAAGAGCAGTTGTTTACATGGTATGATTTCTGTCTTTCTAATCATTCTGTTAATATTTCACTCACTAAGTATATTTTAAGCCCACAAGAAAGAAAAGAAGCAGAAGAAAAACATTTAGAAGAGTTGAAAGAACGTGTAAAATCTGCGGAAAAAGAATTTAAAGAAACATTAGAAAAATATAAATCTTAATTTATGGTTTACAGATTATATTTAGTAGATAGAGAAACAGAAAAATATACAGGTAAGAAGAGAGATTATCCTTCTCACACTCATTTGATAAAATACGCAAAAGAAAGTTTAAAACAGTAAAAACAAGAAGTAATAAAAAGAATAACAGATGTTAATAAGTAAAGTAAAAAAAGTCTACAGTTACGAATTACAAAATAAATTTGAGAAGTTGTATGATGTAAAAGTTGACTATAAAACAAGAGAATTTTTAGACTATTTATGTGATAACGGTTTGTACGTAAAAGACTATACTAAAAACAAAGCTAAATTAAGAATAACATTTTTACCGTTTTTAATTTGTATATTAATTTTAAATGTTGTATCTTTGTTTAAATATTTATTTACAGGAACTTTTTCTTTCGCCGAAAGAAATTTAATAATAAGAAAAATGATTGCTTGGGATAAGTATTGTAGGTTTAATATAATAGCGTAAAAACACAAAAAATGAAAGAACTAATAACAACACAAGAATATAAAACTTTTAAACATAAAAGAGGGAGTAACAAGAATACATAAAAGATGGTTTACATATCAATATAGTACATTTAACAAATACAGTTGATTGGGATAACCTACTTAGACAATACCCCCTACTATTAACTTAGTGGGGATTTTTTATTTCCGTAAAAAGATAAAAAACAGAAGTGAAATTTTTCGCATAAAATAAAAAACAGAAAATGCCCATTATTATACACATAACAATAATATATGTTCATAATAACAAACATAAATGTAAAATTCTTATTATGGAAAAATAAAAAATATCAGTGAGATTATTCACAGAAAAGTTAATGCAAATTGGGTAGAAATATAATACATGCTAAAATAACAGAAATGTGTTAAATTGGGGTATTGTTAATAAGATATGTAGAGTATTCAGAGATGAGTATAAAAGAAATTTCTAATATTACAGGTGTGGATGATTCTAACATAAGAGCTGTTAGAAATTATAAAACGTGGGTTAAAGAATAAGTATTTGAAAAAATATTGAATACGTCAACCTGTTAAGATAGTCTAAGGAGTGAATGCGTGGCTAAAAAATTACGTTTTGACAAGTACCCCACCCAAACTACCAAAAACTTTTTTTCGTGCCTTAAAACGCCTAAAAATAGGTTTATGATTTTTTAGGGAAGTGTATACTATTTTGGTTGTATATTTATTTGTATTATTGGATATTATTTTAGAAAATATCTTTTTTCAGTTTGTTTTTATCTTTTTTGCGAAATTTATTTTAGTTAATTCCTTATTAATTCATTTTAATAGGGAATTTTTTTGTTTTATATAGTATTGCGTGTGTGCATATACGAAAAACTTTTTAAATAAAAAAATTTATTTTGCTTGTTTTTTATTTTTTTCGCCGTATCTTTGTAGTGTTGTTAAGGACGTGAGTTATTAACAGCAGGTTTTGAAAGGTTTAACCTTACTGCACGAAAGTACTAAAATGATAGTGTAGGTATTAAGACAACCTTTAACCGTTTAAAATCGGTTTTCTTTGAAATAATGATAATATATAAGAGTACGAAAGTTGATACTATAAACTTGTCTTATATTCTTTTTTGCGGAATTTTGCAATAGATATAAAATACATTTGTTAGATATAGCTTTGTTAATTAGTAGTTATACTTGTATATTATTTGTTGAAAAAACAACGATTAAAAAATTACTTGGTTTATAGAGTTGTACCAAAGGCGTAAGGGTTTAAGCCTCCTATTTAAGATAGTATGGAAACCTATAAAATTACGGGCAAAGTAAAAATTTTAAAGTTTGGTTTACATTTGTCAAAACGTGCAAAATATTGCAACGGAATAAAACTAACTAAATGAATGAGTTTATATTTATAACTTGTGGCGTAATTCCACGAAAAAAATAAAAATCCCGATAAAAGCTATTAATAGGCTTTATAATAGTTCGCTACTATTATCGGGAACTAATTTAATACTTTATTTATTATGAATGTAATTTGTTTAAAATCTGACTATAAAAATTATAGTAATATGGTATCAATGTTTGAAAAAACATACACTAAAAAATACAACTTATATAATACTTTAATGTATTGTATTAAAAGTATTAAGCAAAGTAATAAAGAAAATTTAAGAGAAGGTTTAAAGATATTATTCACTTACTTTGAAATATATATTGATAATTTAATTTATATAGTTGAGTATTTAAAATTAAAAAAATGTACGTCTTTCAATGTATATTGTGAATTACTTTTATACTTTAGAAGTTTTAAAGAAAATAGAATTGATAACACTTTAAATTTTATCTAATGAAAACTAAAATAATACTTTGGTGGATTGGTAAAAATTATAATCAATTGTTTATCTGTCTTTTTTTAATCTTTTTTACGGCGCAAATATTACGCTTAATTTTTAAATTTTAATGTTATGAAAAAATATTTTAGTATCGGACAAAATGTAAGTATCGAAACAAATAGCGGTATCACTTACAACGGAATTATAAAATACGTTAATAATTCTGTGTTAACTTTAGAGTATTTTAATTATTACGACCACAAAAAAGATACTATAACTTTTGAAGGATTCAAAGTTTGGGAGGTTGACACAATAGAAAATGAAATATTTGCGGTCAAAACAAATGCTTTAGGAATAAATACACACTCAATTTATATAAGTTATTAAGTAAATAAACTACTAAAAAAAAATAGAAAATGAAAACATCATATTTAAAAAATTGGGACAAAGAAGGGACTTGTTATAATCAAACCATAACAATAACAGAAAAAACCGACTTATTTATTAAGATAGTTAACGATAAGATTAACTTAACTTTAGAAACTATTGCACAAAAAACCGTAATAGATAGCGACGAACTTAAACTGCAAATGTATTTAAAACCAATTCACAAAGGTAAAAATTACACTACACATACACTAAGAAATTTTATTTTTAACGGTATTTTAGGCGTAAAAATCAAAGATAGAAACACTATTGTAATAATTAAATAACAATTTAATACTTTATTTATTATGAATGCAAAAATAAGTCAATTAGTTGAAAACTTAAAAGCAAAAGTTTTATTTCAAGATAAAACATATAGTTTAGAATATTCAGAAACTGCAAAGCAATATTGTTTAGTTTCCATTAAAAGCGGTTTATGTAATTGGGTTATTCGATATGATAGCGGAAAAATTGCGTATGATAAGCAAGTTACAAATACAATACACAACAAAGTATTAAAAGCTATTACAAAACATTTTAAAACTTTATCTAATGAAAACACAATTTAAAATAATTCGCTTTTGGTTATCGGTTAATTATAACCAGTTATTTATTATCTTTTGTCTAATCTTTTTTACGGCGCAAATATTACGCTTAATTTTTTAAATCTTTATTTCAGTTCAATAATAATTAATTAGTTTCTTTTTAGCTTTTTTGGGCGAAAAAATAAACATAAAATAAATAAAAATGAAAACTTTAATCTATATTTGTAAGAATCAAAGCGAATTATTTAAAATTGCAAAAATTTGCCTTAAAAATAATATATCTTTTGAATTTATGAATGAAAACGAAATTTATTTCAACATATATGATGATTTAGATTTTGATTTTAAAGAAGCTATTCTAGGAGGTGAAATTATCAACTATAAAAATTTAATACAATGAAAATAGATATAACAACTACAACTATTGCAAACGGACAAAAATCGGTAACAACTGAAAAAAACATTGATAAACAAATGCAAACATATAAAGGCTTTAAAGTTGGACAAATAGCAACTACAAAAGTAGTTTATTTTGACTATAAAGATAAGATTGAAGCGGGGACAAACTTTATAATTGTATCGTTTCCACCTTATCCAATGAAAAAAGGCAGTTTTGTATATGGTAAAACTTATGATAATAAGAGTGTAAGACTTTCAACTACTGAAATTTCCGCCGTAAAAAGCTAAAAAAAACAAATAAAAAGAAAACATAACTATTAAAAACATAAATAAAATGAAATACACTACTTTAGATAATGCAACAAAACAAGGTTTTGAATTATCACAATATCAACAAAGGGACTTAAACAAAGAAGTTGAAAATTTACTATCTTTTAAACCGTTTTGTGAAATTATACCAATGGTTTACTATTCTGAATATGATAACAAGATACACTTTGAGCACGTTTTTATAGTGTTGAAGTATAAAGATACTTTAATAAAACCATTCAAATATTATAATGAAAAAAGTTTTAAATTCTTTTTACTTGATGAAGTTTATTGCAAAGGTTTTGAAACTAAATTAATTGAACCGAACCGAATAGGGGTTGCAACGGCTAAAAAGTTAGATGATTGGTTAAGTTATTTACTTGAGGTAAACAAAGAAAAAACCGAAATTTTGGCGCAAAGAAACAATAAAGAAACTGAATTTTTAAACAAAATAAAAAATTGCGGTTTAAAAGTAAATTGGCACAAAGACGGTAAAAGCGGTTATATATATCACAAAGATTTTGAATATTCTTTTGAGATTTTAAACGATGGTTATATTAATGAATCGATGCGTTATAGAGGTGGGCAAAAAATTGATGACTTATTAAAACTTTAAAGTTATGAAACTAATCAGAAAACAAGAAAAAGACGGTTTTGTGTGGTATGAATTTATTTACAATGATTTATATCTACTGCATTACAGTTTGGAAACTATTGTAAAAGATATTTTATTTTTTACGGGCAAAGATTTACGAGAGTATTTATTTAACTATAATTTGAATTAATATGTTAATATACGGCGTAATAGATACAAATAATTGTTTAATTGATGTATCGACAAGTGAGCAAGGTGCAAAACGTTATGCAACTTTAAACGGCTACAATAAAATAGGTTATCGAAATATTAATAGCTATAATGCTATAATATCACACGAAAAAATAAATAGTAAATGGAAACGTTATGAACAAAATTAAAAACATTTTCGCAAATATATACGCTTACCTTGAGCGCAAAGAAGCCGAAAAAAACGACAAAGAAACAATTAACTTATTAATGAAGTTAGTATTTTCTAACAACACAATAAAAGCCGTTGAATTAAAAAAGCAGTTTGATAATGAATTTAAGGAAGTTTTGGCACAAAGAAAACAAGATTTTGAAAACAATTTAAAAGCAATTGATAGTTATGGCACAATTCAACAAAATAGCGTTTAATGAGGCGCATAAAAAAGAAGCAAGCGAAACAAAGACAATAAAAGAAACTGTTAACTATATCTTATTCAAGCAAAATAATGTTTATTATTTGCGCCGAAAAAAAGATAATAAGCAAGTAACACTATTAAAAGACGATATTGAAGACTTTGTAATGTGGGGTAACAAAGAATTTTTAAAAGAATGTAAAAACACTAAATTTGATTAGTTATGAGTATATAAAATATAACATTTGAAGACAAAGACACACCAAAAGAAAAAGCAATTAAAACGGCTTTAATCTTTGCAGGCTCAACCGAATTAAAAAACCAAATGAAACGTTTAAAAGTCGATTATACAAAAGTACAAAGAGGATTCAAAACCATTTATGTATTAAGAAGTAAAGATTTTGGAAGGGTTGAAGTTGTGTTATAAATTTCCGCAAAAAAAGATTAAAAAAGCAAAGATACTGAAAACAAATTTAAAAAACAATAGGTAAAGTATAAAAAGATTTATATATCTTTACAACATCAAAAAAACATAAACATTATGAAAAATTTAGCAAAAGCAGTAGTAAAAGAAAACGAAAAAAATAACAGTTATAAAACTAACTTAATCGATAACTTAGTAGATAGTAATATTAGTACTTTAGATTGGCGATTAAAGGGACTTTTAACGGCGGGGCAAAAGAAAAAACAATACAGTTTAAATGAACTCAAAGAAGTTTTAAAAATCCGCCTTAAAAAAGAGAATGAAAAAAGAAACGATGACAGTTTACAAAAATTACAGTTTAACGAACTACCACAAATAGACGAATTAACTGTTACAGTAGAATGGAAAAAGTCAAAAATGTGGGGAATGAATCCAACGGCTGAATCTTATGTAAATGGAATCGGGTTTGTTTCAAGTGGCTCAATTAGTGGATGCGGTTATGATAAACAAAGTACAGCAGTTGCAAAAGTTTTAAACCAAGTGCCTCAATTTATGCAGTTAATGTATAGCTTTAAAGATAAAAGTAAAAACGTAAACTTAAAAAATCACGAAGTTTTTGGATATGGTAGTGGCTACGGAGTTTTACCAAGTTTTGAGGGTGGCGTTGGAGTTTCTTGTTATGACAGAATCTTTAATAAAATAGGTTATAAATTTGAAACTTTAAGCAGTGGTAAAACGTTTGATGTTTACAAAATTACTAAAATTTCAAGTAAGGAGTAAAAGCAAAGAGCCTATTAATTCCGCAAAAAAAGAATAAAAACAGAATTAAAAGAAAAGAATAAAAAGTTTGTATTATTAAAATAATAGTATTACATTTGTAAAGAAATCAATGTTTAACGGCAAAAATACTTTCTTAATGGGATTTATAGTAAGAAATTTAACAACAAATGAAGTATATTATAGTAAAGGAGCAAACAAAATAGCAAATTTAATAGGTTGTAACTACTCAACTATTACAAAATTCTATCAAATTAACTCTAATAAGAATAAAGATAAACTTATTCGGGGGTGGTTAATATCAAAAACAAATGATTTAAACAATCAAAAGCGAGGTATTAATATAAAATTCAATGTTTAACAGGATAAAAACGTATAAAATCCAGCAAAAAGAAAATAAGACGGGAAGTTAGAGGGGTGGACAACCCACCCACCACAAAAATTTACCCACCACTACCTACCAGATAAACGCCTAATTTTCAGCACTTTACAAAGAAATGGACATTTTTTCAGACATTCAAATTTTCAAAATCTTTTTAAAACCCTAATTAAAAAACGCTACAAAGCTACAAATTTTTAAAAAATATGTACTGAAAACGAAATAAAACAATAAATATTTATCGATAAACAATAAATTTATATCGAAATACGATAATTTTTTAAGGGATGACAACCTTTTCAAAGTGTGTCAAATAGTGGTTGCAATTGGAATAAAGACAATAAAATTATTAACAAATAAATAACATTTAAAGTATGGTAGCATTTATAATTTCCCCAGTAAAAAACATTCAAGTAAAAGAAATTTGTAGAATTGATGACTATATAGAAAAGTTAAAACGAAAAGGATTTACTAAAATTCATTTTCCTTATAAACATACTAATCAAAAAGCAACAGAAGTAGAAATTTGTAGTCAAAACAGACAAGCTATAATTGATAGTGATGAAGTGTTTATATATTATAGTAAAGATAGTGTAGGGAGTATCTTTGATTTAGGAATGGCATTTGCTTTAGGTAAAAAGATAACAGTTATTAATAGTAATAATGCTATGTTATTTAGAACAGATTATAAGAGTTTTAGTAATTTGTTATTAGATTTAAAATAATTAATTTCTGTTTTTTCTTTTTGCGGGCGATTTAATTCCCACCAATAAAAACCTATTACAATTAGTTGAGGTTATTACAGAACCTATTTTGAGTGTGGAATATAATGAACTTTATCTTTAATTCTTTTTCCCGCCAAAAAAATAAAAACAAAGTTCCTTTATACAACAAAAATAATTAATAAACAAATTTTATTTTAAAAAACTTTGTATTATCTTTGACTAACAATTTAAAAATATAACATTATGGCAATTTACACACACGAAGAAATAGACGGAAACTTAATTGATAATTCCGCTAAAAAAGAATTAATAACAGAAATAAAAGAAATTCTTAATGATTATGGACATTTTCATATTGGAGAAGTTGATGCAGATTGCAGTCCTTTTTTAGATGACACTAAAGGTAATTTAACATACCTAATTGAATATTTTTCAAAAGGTTATTGTGAAGTGAATGTTTACAGTGAGAAAATGGGAGATGATAAGATTGATAGTTATTATTTAAACTATGAAGATTTATCAGAAAGTAATTTAGCAGAAATTTTAGACTTATGTGAAAGATATAAAGAAATTCAAGAGGAAGAAAATTTTTAATCTGTTTCTTTTTTCTTTGCGGAAATTTTACTATCTTTACGAAACAATAATTAATTAAAAAACGGTTAGACGCTACCGAATAAAACAAGGCGTGAATATTATGAGAACAATTAGAACAAAAGTTTACAAGTTTGATGAATTAAG
>Ga0208695_1000545_pt1 | contig 39782 bp, 37 predicted proteins | sample AD_UKC111_MetaG_FD_184449 | JGI IMG/M metagenome (GOLD analysis project Ga0208695, IMG submission 184449) | Active sludge microbial communities of municipal wastewater-treating anaerobic digesters from Hong Kong - AD_UKC111_MetaG (SPAdes)... | ecosystem: Engineered > Bioreactor > Anaerobic >... | reverse complement strand
CCCAGGACGAGGACCTCTCCTCCCACTCCCTGGCTCCGCAGCTCAACGGCTTCAGCGACGGTCGCCACGGCAAAGTGAGAGCAACCCTCGGAAGCGAGGACCCGGGCAACGGGACCCGCCCCATCCCGTAGGCATCCGCCTTGACCACCGCAATGATCCGGCATTCCGGCTTCAGGAGACGTTTCACTGCGCGGTAGTTCTCCCGGATTGCGGAGATGTCGATTTCCACCCTTGCGAGCCTCAAATCCTGCATTTCGATTTCCGATCCCTCCCGGCGGGACTCAGCTTTCGCCCTTGCTTCCATTCTATGACAACGAGGCTGTCGCGGTACAATGGGAAAGAAAGTGGGTCCGGTGAGAGGAGAGGAAGGGGATGTCCCTGGGCTTTTTCCTTTACAAGCTGGGAGGATCGTTGATCGTTCCTCCCGGGCTTTTCATCCTGGCCGCCGCCGCGCTCGCCGCGCAGAACCTTCGCCGTCGGGAAGGCCGGGCCGCGGGCTTTTTGGCTTTGTTTTTGGCTGTCGGGCTTTTCCTTTTCTCGACCCCGGCAGGTGCCCGCTTTCTCGCCGGCGACCTGGAGGAAGTGAAGGCGTCTCTGCCCAAAGCGGGAGAAAAGGCCGCTCTTCTCGTGCTGGGAGGGGGAGTCCGGTACGGCGGGGCATTCTCGGGAGACGAGCCCGGCCCTTTGACCACCCTTCGGATCCTCTCCGCGTTCGAAATCTCCCGAAAGCACCCCTGGCCCGTCATCGTAACCGGCGGCTCGCCGTGGAGAGCCGGCGGGGCAACGACCTCAGAGATCATGGCGGGAAAGCTCCGGGACCTCGGCTATTCCGGGCCATTGCTCCTGGTGAGCCGTTCCCGGACGACCCGGGAAGATCTGGCCCAGGCCCGTGAGGTCCTCAGAGCGAAGGGGATCCGCCAGGTTGTTCTCGTCACCAACGCGTTTCACATGAAACGGGCGCTCTGGATCGCAAGTCAGGTCATGCCTGAAGTCCTCGTCTACCCCTTTCCCGCCGGGCACCTGCTAGACCGTGTCCCGCTGCAGCCGGCGGATTTCCTGCCCGCCCCCGAGATGGCCGGGTACCTGGCCTTCAGGGAGAAAGTGGCACTGGCTGCCGAACGCCTGATGGCCCCGTTTCGCTGACAGGCCGTTGAGATCCTAGCTGCTCCCGGAGAAACTCGAGGGTTTCGATCCAGGACATCCGGACGGCTTCCGCGGTCTGGGCGGCGGTCCCCCCGTAGGCGATGGCAAAACGGGCCAAGGGGTGAAACGTGTGCCGAACCGTGGTCGGCAGGCCAGGCAGAAGATCCGAGCCGATCAGGTGACCCGCCCCGGGGTAGGTTCGATGCCGAAAAGGCCTTGCAAATCCAGCTTTTTTCAGGCGCATCTCGATCTGGCTTCCCATCAGGGCGGAGGGCATCACGGCGTCTTCTTCGGGAGACAGCAGGAGAACCGCTGCGGAAGTCCGCTCCAGGGGAATCCAGGCCGGGTGATCTTCGGGGATTTCAGAAAGTGCCGCACGGTACATGGGTTCGAGGTGAAGGGGCCCTTTCGATCGCGGAGCAAGGCGGTCATACCGTGGGGAAACGAAGGGCAGGGGAGTCCCGCCCAGTGTCCAGGACGCCCTCTTTTCGTACCCCCTGCCCACTCCGGACCAGAGGACACTGCTCGGCATGAAGGCAACCACGGCCTTCACCTCGGGAAAAATGGAAGCCGCCAGCAGGGCCAGCTCCGCCCCCTTGGAGGTTCCGCTCACCCCGATTCTTTCCGGATCGACCCCCTCTGCCGCCGCAAGCCGCTTCAGGGCCGCCCCGACCCTTTCCACCGGGATCTCCACGAGAGCCCTGGAGAGGGGCGGAGTGCCGAACGGGGCCAGGGCCAGTGCGGCAATCCCCCGTGAGGCCAGAAGGGCGGAAAACGGTTCGTGCCGAAGCCCCCCTCCGGAATGGACGATATCCACCACGCCCGGGAAAGGGCCTGGACCGGGGGGGAGGAACAGGGTTCCGACCAGGTCGTTCTCCCGGATCTCCACGCGACGGACCCCACCGGCGACAAGAACCCGCGTCAGCATTGCCCGGGCCAGGAAACTCCCCTGGCCGTAGGCCTCCAGGTCCAGGGTCAACGGGGAGAGGTCATGAAGAGAGAACTTTCCCTGTCCCTTGACCTGAGGGTCGGGGACCATCGACCAGAAAAGCCCCCGGGAATCCAGTCCCTCGTAAGTCCCGGAAAGAGAGGGGATTTCCGCCGGATCGACCGTTCCCTGTGCGGAAGCCTCGAACTCGGCTTCGGACACCCAGTCGGTGCCCTTTTCGTCGTGGAGGCGGCAGACAAGCCTGATCCTGGATCCAGGTTCGACGCCTTCCAACCGGATACGGACGTCTTCGTCCAGAAGGCTTTCCGCCGGAAAGACCCGAAGAACCGGGGACGTCACGGCGTCACTCCGGCTTCCGGCGGCCCTGGGCCGCTTCCAGGTGGGGGCAGTTGCCTGACTGCCGAAAGCGATCGCACGAGCAGGAGCGGTGCCGGACATCGACCGCGTAGACCTCCCCGTCCGGGTCCGATGCAATGGCGATCCCGTCGTGCACCCATTTCAGGGGTTCCAGCGAGACCCCGGGTCCGTCCAGGGCCCTGTTGGACAGCAAGTCAGCCCGGCTGTTCTGCTCTCGGGGGATCCAGGCAAACCGGACCGTTTTCCCCTCACAGAGCGTCCAAACCCGGCTCGCTAGCTCGCGGAGCCTGGGTTCGTTGATCTTCCAGAGCCGTGAGACCTGGCTGACCACGAGGCGGCTGTCCCCGTAGACGTCCATTTCCCGGATCTGCCTTCGGTCGGCTTCCTCGAGCAGGAGGATGAGGGCCAGGTACTCCGCCTCGTTGTTCGTCCGGACACCCAGCGGGGTCGCCGTTTCCCAGACCACCTTCCCCAGGTCGTCCACGATCAGGGCTCCGGCCCCGGCTTCGCCCGGGTTGCCCCTTGATGCCCCGTCAAAATATCCCTTCATCGAGATCGCCCTCCCCGGTACGGATCCGTTCCGCTTTCGCGGGCCTCGCAGGCGATCTTCAGGCAGGCTTCGACCGCATCCGGGGCGTACAGGGTCCCGGCGCCCCGGCGGAGTTCCTCGCAGACCTGTTCCAGCGTGAAGGCTCCCCGGTAGGGCCGGTGTGACTGCATGGCATCGAACACGTCCGCGACCGCCAGGATCCGGGCTTCCGGGAGGATGGCCTCACCGGGCAGGCCGCAGGGATACCCGCTCCCGTCCAGCCTCTCGTGATGCTGGCGGACGATGTCCGCCAGGGGCCAGGGGAACCGGATCTTCTTCAGGATGTCGTATCCGACCTCCGCGTGCATCTGCACCAGCTTCGATTCCATCGGGCTCAGCCGGCAGGGCTTGTTGAGGATCTCGGCCGGGATCCCGAGCTTCCCGATGTCATGGACAAGCCCGGCCAGGGAAAGGACTTCCCGGGCTTCCTCGTCCAGCCCCATTTCCCGGGCGATCCACTCGGCGACCCGGGAGACGTTCCTCTGGTGCTCGGCCGTGAACGGGTCACGAAAATCGACCGTGGAGGCCAGCACGCTGACGGTATCGATCCAGAGGCGGCGCATCGTTTCGGCGTTCTCGCGAAGCTTCCGCTCCGCGGCTTTCCGGTCGCGGATATCCTGGTAGATCCCGTAGACGGCACGCCCCTCGCCTTCCACCTGGAAGGACAGCCCCTGGAGGAACACCTCCACGGGTGTGCCGTCCTTCCGGTAACGCACGGTTTCCGTGCGGACCCGGCCGCCCCCGTGAACCTCCCGGGTGATGCGGGAGGCCTCGTCGTGCCGGTCCCGGGGGGCGATCAGGTCGTCCACCGCGACCCCGGGGGAGGCGTCCTCCGGATCCAGGCCAAAGAGTTCAAGGAAGGCGGGGTTCACCCGGCGGATCCGGCTCATCTCGTCCGCCAGCACCACGGCCTCCGGAGAGTGGTGGAAAAGATTCTCGAAGTAGGCCTTTTCCCTCCGGATTTTCTCCTCGTACCGGACTCTCTCGGTGATGTCCTTTCCGATGCCGATGATCCGAACTTCACCGTCGAGCTCGATCCGTTCCCCGGAAAGCAGGCAGTGGATTTCCGTCCCGTCCTTTCTCCGGAACCGGGCTTCGAAGTCCCGCACCGTTCCCTTTTCCCCCAGCAACCGGTGGAAACGCTCCCTTTCCTCGAGGTCCAGCCAGGCCCCCAGGTCGGCGAACGTCTTCCCCCGGAGTTCTTCCAGGCAATAGCCGGAAAGGGTTTCCGCCTGGGCGTTCATGTCCAGAACTCTCCCCTCCGGGGCGTCCAGGATGAAGACGGCGTCGGGGATGGCCCGGAAGACCCGGTTCATCCGGTCGGCCGCCTCCCTCTGGAGGCGTTCCTTTTCCCGCGCTTCCGTCAGGTCCAGGTACACGACAAAATCACGCACGGGGCCGCTCCCGATCCGCGTCTTCAGGTTGTAGACCATCACCGGAAGGAGCGTCCCGTCCTTCCGTCTTCGTTCGGTTTCGATCCGGTAGGTCCTGCCGGAATCCCCCTCGCGCGTCAGGCGTTCCGCCTCTTCCCTGAGGGGTTCGGGGACGATCAGGTCGTCGAGCTTTCTCCCTGCAGCCTCTTCCGCAGAATAGCCGAACAGGTTTTCAAATTCCCGGTTGACCTGCCGAACGACGCTTCCCGATTCCACGATGCACACCGCGCAGGGGGCTCCCCCAAACAGGGCTTCCAGGCAGGCCCGGTCTTCCGAGGGAGTGTCCGCCTCCCGACCCACCCTTTCCAGGTTTTCATAGATCGCGAAGTCGACCGCTGCTCCCAATCCCGGGGACGTCCTGACCGCAAGGCAGCGGACGCGGACAGGGTCCCCGCCCTTGCGCCGCCGGAGCGCCCGGAAATCGAAACAATCCCCGTTTTCCGCCCGGCGGGTGAGCATCCTGGCTTCGGCGTTTTCAGGCCCGAAGGCGATCAGGTCGTCCAGGTTCGATCCCTCGGCCTCTTCCGGCGTATAGCCGAAAAGATCCGTAAAAGCGGGATTCACCTTCAGGATCGTTCCGCCAGGCCCAAGGACCGCTACCGCAAGGGGGGAACAATTGAAGAACTGTTCTCCGAACAAACCGTCCATCGCTTTTTCCCCTCCGATCTCCTGCTCGGCTGATGCCGTGTTGATTGTAGCACCCTCTTCGAAGCGCAGGAGACGCACCGGGAACGGGCCGCGAAAAAAGGCCCGGCACCCTTGCGGGGTTCGCCGGGCCTTCGCGAGCTTTCCTTTGGTTGAACCTACGCGTACTGCCGCGGCTGTTCTTCCCCCTTGAGAACGCGAAGGGCTCCCTGGGCCAGGGCCGCCGATTCGTCCTCGCCGGGGTAGATCCGGACCGGGGCGATGAAGGCCACGCGGGAGGCGATCCGGTCGGTGAACCGGCTGCTGTAGGCCAGGCCCCCCGTCAGGACGACGGCATCGACCTGCCCTTTCAGGACCGCGGCCCTTGCCCCGATTTCCCGGGCCACCTGGTAGGCCATTGCCTCATAGACCCGCCCTGCCTTCTCATCGCCTTCGTCGATGCGCCGCTCGACTTCCCGCAGGTCGTTGGTTCCCAGGTGTGCCACCAGCCCGCCGCCTCCCACCAGCTTTTTCATGATCTGGTCCAGGCCGTAGGTCCCGGAGAAACAGAGGCGAACGAGCTCTCCGGCGGGCAGGGAGCCGGCCCTTTCCGGTGAAAAAGGCCCTTCCCCGTCCAGGGCGTTGTTCACGTCGATCACGCGCCCTCTCTCGTGGGCGCCGACGGAAATCCCCCCGCCCATGTGGGCGATGACGAGGTTGACTTCCGCGTAGGCCTTTCCCAGGTCACGAGCGGCACGGCGGGCCACCGCCTTCTGGTTCAGCGCGTGGAAGATCGATCGCCGTTCGATCTCGGGGATGCCCGAGAGCCGTGCCTCAGGGACCAGCTCGTCGACGACCACGGGATCGACGATGAAGGCCCGCTCGTGCCCCGCTTCCGCCGCCAGGCGCGCTGCCATCGGGGCCCCGAGGTTCGAAGCGTGCGCTCCCCAGCGGCAGCTCTTCAGGTCCTCGATCATGGCGGGGCTCACGGTATACGTTCCGCCCGGGATGGGCTTCAGAAGCCCCCCCCGCCCGACGACGGCATCGAGGCTCGAAACCGGCGTTTCGTGGCGCGCCAGGGCCTGCCGCACCGCATCCAGCCGGAAGGATTCCTGGTCCATGATGTTCGCAAAGGTCCGGACGAGGTCCGCGTCGTACCGCTGGGTATCGCTCCAGAGCTCGGTTTCGTCCTCGAAAAGCGCCACCTTCGTGCTGGTGGAACCCGGGTTCAGCGTCAGGATCCGGTATTTTCCCTTCTCCAAAGCTACTCCTCCCATCGGTGAAGGGGGCCTCCCTAGGCAGCCCCCTCGGCTGAACTCTCCTAGCCCTTGAAGACCGAGAGGGCGACTGCTGCAGCGATGGACAGCGTCTTGGCCTCGATCGTGTCGGAACGGCTCGTCAGGACCACCGGGGCCGAGGCGCCCAGGATCAGTCCCGCGGTCTTGTTCTCGGAGAAGTAGACCAGGGCCTTGACCATCATGTTGCCGGCGTCGATGTTCGGGACGAGCAGGATGTCGGCCTTTCCTGCCACCTCGGAAACGATGCCCTTGTGTTTGGCCGATTCCTCGCTGACGGCGTTATCCAGGGCAAAGGGACCATCCACGAGGCAGTTCTTGATCTGCCCGCGGCGCTGCATCTGCGTAATGGCGGCGGCATCCAGCGTCGCCGGCATGTCGGGGTTCACGACCTCAACGGCAGCGAGGACAGCGACCTTCGGGCACTCGACCCCGAAGGAACGGGCAAGCCCGACCGTGTTCACGAGGATGTCGGCCTTGGTCTTGAGGTCGGGGTACATGTTGAAGGCTGCATCGGCAATGAAGAAGATGCGGTCGTACCCCTTCACTTCATGGAAGTAGCAATGGGAAATGGTTTTGCCGGTGCGGAGCCCGATCTCCTTGTTCAGAAGGGCCTTGAGGAAGTAGTTGGTGTGGATCATGCCTTTCATGAAGATGTCGGCCTTGCCGGAGGAAACGAGCTGGACGGCCGTCAGGCCCACCTGGGCCTCCCCGCGGCGCTCGTCAACGACCTCGTAGTTGGCCAGGTCGATTCCCGCCTTGTCGGCCTCAGCCTTGATCTTGTCGCTGTTGCCCACGAGGATGCCGAAGGCGAACCCTTCCCGGCGGGCCGCCTCGATGGCCTCAAGGACCCCCGCGTCCTCCGCGAGAGCGATGGCGACCTTGCGGGGCCCCTTCTCGGCGCCGATCCGTTTTGCGTAATCCAGCAGTGCGGTGAGCGAACGAAGCTGTTCCATACGTTGAAACCTCCTTGAAAAGATAATTTTGACTCGCTTCAGGACATGGCAAGAACGGCTCCGAAAGCGATCGAAAGCCGCTTGGTTTCCGCGTTGTCGAACCGGCTCGTGAGAACGATGGGGCGGCGAGCTCCAAGGATGACCCCGGCCCCCTTGCCCCCCGACATGTACATCATGACTTTCCCCACGAAATTGCCCGCCTCGATGCTCGGGACAAGGAGCATGTCCGCGTCGCCGGCAACGGGAGATTCAATCCCCTTGATCCGGGCTGCCTCGGCGCTGACGGCGTTGTCCAGGGCAAGGGGCCCGTCGATGAGACACCCCTTGATCTGCCCCCGCCGGTTCATCTGGGCCAGGGCCGCCGCGTCCAGCGTGGCCTGCATGTCCGGGTTCACGACTTCCACGGCCGCCAGGGCCGCGATCTTGGGGCACTCCACTCCGATCCGGTGGTAGGCCCAGACTGCATTTTCCACGATTCCAACCTTGGTCGGAAGGTCGGGGTACATCGTCATCCCCCCGTCGCTCATCCCGATCACCCCGGGCATGCGAGGGACCTGGAAAAGGAACAGGTGGGAAAGCAAGGACCCGCTGCGAAGCCCCCACTCCTTGTTCAGGACGGCCTTCAGGAGAACCGCGGTTTTGACGTTGCCTTTCATCAGCAGGTGCGCTTCTCCCGAGGACACCATCCGGACGGCCTTTTCCGCGGCAAGGGCATCGTCCGGCTCGTCGACGAACTCAAGCCCGGAAATGTCCAGGCCGAGGCTTTCGGCAATGGCCAGCGTTTTCCCGCGGTTGCCCACCAGGACGGGATCGACGACTCCCTCTTGCGCTGCGTCCGCTACCGCTTCCAGGATGTCATCCCCCTGGGGGCAGGCCACGGCGAGAGTCATCCGGGGGGCGGCTTTGCATTTTTCCAGCAGGAAATCCAGGTTTTTAAGCTGCATCGCTCTTCAGGCCTCCGTCTTCACGAAATCCCCGTAACGCATCGGGGTTTCCTCTTTCCTGAGAACCCGCATCGCTCCTTCCGCCAGGGCGAGCAGTTCATCCTCGCCGGGATACAGCAGGACCGGGGCGATCCACTGCACCCTCCCGACCACCATCTCGACGAAATCGGAATCGTGAGCGACTCCTCCCGTCAGGAGGATGGCATCGACCTTTCCCCCCATCGCCGCGGCACAGGCGCCGATTTCCTTGGCCACCTGAAAGGCCATGGAGCGGTAGGCCAAGGCCGCGGACTCGTCTCCGCCGGCAATGAGGGCCTTGACCTTTCGCACGTCGCTTTCCCCCGTGTACGCCACGAGCCCTCCCTTGCCGACCAGGCGTTTTCTCAGGTCCTGCAGGGTGTAGCGGCCGCTGAAGCAGAGGCGGGCGAGGTCTCCGGCCGGCAGGCCGCCCGCGCGCTCGGGGGAGAAGGGGCCGAACTCGTTGGCGTTGTTGGTATCGACCATCCTTCCCTGGCGATGGGCGCAAACCGTGATGCCGCCTCCCAGGTGAGCCACGACGAAATCCATCTTTTTCCAGTCGCCGTTCAGGTCCCTCGCCGCCCGGCGTACCGTCGCCTTGATGTTGAGGGCATGCCCCAGGGATCTCTTGGGCAGCTCGGGAAGCCCGGTCACGCGGGCCACGTCATCCAGCTCGTCCACGGCCACCGGGTCCACGATCAGGGCCGGGATCCCGAGCGGCGCCGCAATCGCGTCGGCCAGGATGCCCCCCAGGTTTGAAGCGTGCTCCCAGGGTTTCCCGCGCCGGAGATGAACCTTCATGAGAGCGTCCACGGCGTAGGTTCCGCCCGGGATCGGATCCAGAAGGCCGCCTCTTCCCACAACCGCGGCAAGCTGGCTGAAATGGTTGCCGTGTTCCTCGCAGGCTTTCTCGATGGCGGCCATCCGGAACCCGAACTGGTCGGCCATGGTCGGAAAGGCCGCCAGCTCGTCGGGATCGTGGGTTACCGTACTGTGCCAGACTTCGACGCCGTCATCGAACCAACCCACCTTGGTGCTCGTAGAGCCAGGGTTGATGGCCAGGACCTGGAAGCCCATGTCAGCGCACCCCGCGGTCCTCTTGCCGGCCAGCCGCCCTGAAACAAACGGACGTTCCTTCAACAAAGGATCTCTTCACCGGGCAGACCCCCTCCAGGAATCTCTTTCACCGGACCGAAACCCGTGTCCGGGCACACAAAAAAACAAAGCCTTTACAGGCCTTTTCCGAAAAACGATTATATCACTTCGGGAAAACAGTCATTCCCATTGAAAAGCTGAAGCCTTGAACAGGAACCAGGCCTCCGTCCCCGGAACCAGGCCGAGTTCAGCGGCAGACGAGCGGGTCAGCCGCGCGGTCAGGATCCGGTCGCCGCAGGCTCCCTTCAGGAGCACGGCCCCGGATCCGTTCTCGAGGCTTAACTGGAGGATCCTCACCCGGACGGCGTTGCGCGTGGAGAGCCCTTGCGGCTTCAAAACGGCAACGGTGATGTCTTCCGCGTCCAGGAAACCGGTCCTCCCCGAAGCGGGGGGCTTCGTCGCGACAATGGACTGCCCATCTCCGATTTTCATCGACACCAGGCCCCCCTCCTGCTCGAACCAGGGCCCCTCGAACCGGTTTTGCACGACGTAACGGCCCGGACGGCCGTCCTGGAACGCCAGAAGCCTGTCGGCCACCTGGCTCATCCAGGCCATGTCGTGGCTCACCACCACCAGGGTGGCGCCCCACTCCTCCCGGGCCTTCAGCGCCGCGGACTTGAGGAGAATCGCGCTATCGGCATCCACCCCGGCCGTGGGTTCGTCGAGAAGCAGCACCGGGGTCCGGAGGGCAAGCCGGGAAGCCAGGGCCACGCGGCGGGCTTCGCCTCCTGAAAGGGATTTCCAGGAACGTCCCGCGAAGACACCCGGGCTGAGCCCCACGAGTTCGAGGCTGTGAAACACCCTGTCCTTCAGCCCTTCCCGGATTCCCCGGGCCTTAAGGCCATAGGCGATGTTTTCGAAAACCGAGGTCCGCAACAGGTAGGGATCCTGCAGCAAAAGCGTGACCTGCCGGCGGAGCGCCAGCAAGTCGCAGCTGTCGGCCGGGGAGCCCATGAAATGCAGCGAACCGCTTGAAGGAGCCTCCAGGAAAGCCAGGACCCTCAGAAGGGTGCTCTTGCCGCTGCCGTTGGGCCCCTCCAGACCCAGGATCGAGCCCTCGCCGATCTCCAGGTGCTCCACATCCAGCACCAGGCGGTCCTGGTAGCGAACCTGCAGGTTTTCGAGGCGGTAGACCGGGGCGCTCATGAGGCCGACCTCCTCCTGAAAAGGGAGAGGGCGCCGTTCAGCGCGAAAGAAATGAAAAGAAGGACCATCCCGAGGGCAATCCCCATGGAGAACTCTCCCTTGCCGGTTTCCAGGGTGATGGCCGTCGTGATCGTCCGGGTGTGCCACTTGATGTTCCCGCCGAGCATCATCGAAACCCCGACCTCCGCCACGACGCGGCCGTACGCCGCAACGGCCGCTGCAAGGACGGAATAGCGGGCTTCCCGGAGGAGAGCCAGGATCATTTTCCCGGGAGGTGTCCCAAGGGTCTGGAGCGTCAGCAGCATCCGGGGGTCGGCCCCTTCCAGCGCGGACGCGGTAAGGGCCACGACGATCGGGAGTGCCAGGAAGGTCTGGCCGATGGCCATCCCGCGGACCGTGAAAAGCAGGTTCAGAGAACCCAGGGGCCCCTGCCTGGAGATGAGGGCATAGACCAAAAGGCCCACCACAACCGTGGGAAGAGCCAGGCAGGTGTCGACCACGACCCGGACCCACCCCTTGCCGGGGAAATTCCGCGTCCCGAGCAGGATCCCCAACGGAAGGCCCAGCAGAAGGGTGGCCAGCATCGAAAGAGAGGTAAGGCGCATTGAAACTTCGATGGCCGACCAGGTTTCCCGGTCCCCGCTTAAGAGCAACGTCACCGCCTGGGAAAATCCCTGCGCAATGAATTCCACGAAAATCCCCCGCTTCACCGTTGGCGGATATGTCGAAAACTAGCACAGGACAGGCCGGGGCGCAAGAAACCGAAAGCGGTCACCGTCTTTTCACGTTTTCGCCGTATACTGGCGCGGGCAGTCTGCCCCCATCCTCCTGCCGGAAAGAAGGGTTTCCTTTTGTCACTGGCGTATTTTGAAGGGAAGTTCCGCCCCTTGAACTCCGTCTGCATCCCAGTAAGCGACCTGGCCCTCCAGCGCGGGGTCGGGGTGTTCGATTCCCTGCGCACCCTTGGGAAAAGACCTCTTGCACTCTCCTTGCACCTGGACCGACTCGAGCACTCCCTGAGGGAAGCCGGCATCGCGCCCCCGGCTTCGAGAGAGGAGATCGAGAGGGTCGTCCGAGAGGGCATTTCCTTCATGGAAGAGGAAACCTCGATCCGGATCTACGTCACGGGAGGAGACCGCTGCGAGGGGGGTAGATTTCCCTCCCCGAGGTGGTTCGTCCTGTTCGAGCCCATGCACCGGATCGACCCCTCCGCGACGGCCGAGGGCGTGACCCTCTGGCCCCTGCCACACGAACGGCCTCTTCCGCTCCTGAAAAGCATCAACTACATGGCCGCCTTCGTGGAAAGGGGACAACACCCGGAGGCCTTCGAGATCCTTTACTGTCCCGGCGGCGAGATCACGGAAGCCACTTCGAGCAACGCCTTCATGGTTATCGATGGGAAGCTAGTCACGGCCCCGCTGGAGCGGGTTCTCTCCGGCGTCACCCGGGCGTTCGTCCTGGAGGTGGCCAGGGAAGCCGGTTACCGGATCGAGGAACGGTGCCCCAGGCTGGAGGAGCTGCCCCGGGCCCGCGAGTTTTTTATCACCGGCAGCGTCAAGGAGATCGTTCCCGTGATCCGGATTGGAACAACCCGGGTCGGGGACGGGCGGCCCGGACCTGTAACGAGGCATCTGACGCAGCGATTGGCTTCATCCATCGAACGCTGGGTGGAGTAAGCCGATGGCCGTCCTGGTCGCCTCGCGGTCTGTCCCGGGCGCAGAACCCCTTCTCCGGTCTCTCCGGGCAGAAGGGATCGAGGGGCACGCCTGGGAGGTGGGGACTGAACTCCCCGGGCCGGAAAGCGCACGGTGGGATGCCGTGATCCTGGACCTCCGGGCCCCGTGGCCGGTGAAGGCTCGATTTTTGCCGGCCGGCCCACGGGTTGCCGTCCTCGATCCGGCCCATGAAGCCCTGGCTGCCGTCGCCCGGGAGAGAGGAGCGAGGCAACTCCTTTACGACGCGTCCCCCTCCGTCCTGGCAGAGGCCCTCCGGCGGCTTTCCGCCGAGACGATCGAGGCCCGAGGCAGCCTGCCTGAGATCCTCCTCCAAACCAGCCTGCCCGTCGCCCTCTTCCACCCGGTTTACGGACTGGAAAGCTGCAACCTCGCTTTCTGCGAACGGGTGAGAGCAAGGCGCGAGGAACTGGAGGGACTCGACCTGGTCAGCCTCTTCGGCCAGGAGCAGGCCCGCTCGCTGTCCGGCCTTTTTACCGGCCTCCTTTTGGGGGAACGGGAAACCGAATGGAGAGATCTTTGTTTCTCCCTTCCCGCAAGAGGAGAGGTCCCTGCCGAGGCCTCCTTCTCCCCGGTTTTTCGCGATGCCCTCGACCGGGCCCGGATCCTTGCCACCTTGGCCCCGGAAGGGAGAACCCGACAGTGGGAGGGATGCCTGGAAACACGGTCCCGAAAGCTGGCGGTCTTGCAATCGCTGAGCCTGGCCTTGAACGAAACCTGGAATCCCCGGTCCACCCTGAAGGTCCTTGTCAACCTGATTCTTTCACACGCAGACGTCGACGCGGCTGCCGTGTCCCTGCTGGACGAGGCGACGATGAAACTGAAATTCGCAGAAGGGGAGGGGTTTTGGGGATCAGCGATCCAGTCCCGGTTCTCTGACGTTGGAGAGGGAGTCGGCGGCGAGGCGGCCCTGCGAAGGGAAACCGTCCTCCTGCCCGACCTGGACAACCCCGGCGTCACCAGGGTGGAGCCTTTCCTCCTGAACGAAGAGGGGTTCAGGGCGGCCTGCGCGGCACCCCTACTGGCTCCCGACCGGCTACTCGGCGTCCTCGAGATCTACAGCAGGAAGAGCCTGGAAGCCCCCGAGGCCCTGAAGGAAATGACCGAAACGGTCGCGAGGCAGGCTTCCGCGGCCCTGCACCGCGGTTTCCTGGTGGAAGAGCTGGAACGGGCGAACCTCGAACTCAACCTCGCCTACGATTCCACCATCGAAGGGTGGTCGAGAGCCCTGGACCTGAAGTGCCGCGAACCAGAATGGCACACGAAGAAAATCGCCGAGCTGACCGTCTGCCTTGCCCGGCGGCTCGGGATGGAAGGGAAGGATCTCCAGGCGATCCGCAGGGGGGCGATCCTGCACGATATCGGGAAGATGGGAATTCCGGACGCGATCCTCACGAAACCCGGCCCCCTGACCGAGGAAGAGTGGAAGGTCATGCGCCTGCATCCGGTCTATGCCCTCCAGATGCTGCAGCCCATCGGCTTTCTGAAGGATTCCGTCGCTATCCCGTACAGTCACCACGAACGCTGGGACGGCCAGGGGTATCCTCTCGGCCTGAGGGGAGAGGGGATTCCCTTCTTCGCCCGGGTCTTCTCCGTCGTGGACGTCTGGGTCAGCCTGACGGCGGACCAGCCTTACCGGAAGGCCTGGACTCCCGAGAGGGGCCTGGCCTACATCCGGGAGGGTTCGGGACGCCTGTTCGACCCCCTCGTGGTGCGGGCTTTCCTGGAAATGATCGAATCCGAACCCGGGAAAAATCCCTGAAATCGAAAAAAAGAGGCCGAACGACCGGACCTTCCAGGTCATTTCTCATGAATTTTCCAGGAAATGTTGACGGGCTGTCAATTTTCTTCGCCCCTTTCCATGATTCATTTCATTCTTTCTAAGGAATCTCTCTTCCTTCAAAATCAATCCGTTCAAGCTGAAAACTCCTTCTCTGGACTCCACTGGAACCGATTCTTGACCCGGCTTTCCTGAAGCCGGCCCCTCCCGTCGTTTTTTACAATTTAAAAATCATCCTATTCTATAATTCTTTTTAAAATTCGCCTGAATCCACTATTTGTAGATCTTGACGCCTTCTTGAGCCTTTTTATAATGAATTTTACAAATTTCCTTTCAGTCAGCGAGGCAGGATGGGGTTTCCGTTAGAAATCGGGGAGAGGACATTCAGTCTGGGAGGTGGACGAGATGATGAAGAAGCTGATCGGTCTGGTTCGAGATGAAGAGGGACAGGGGATGGTGGAGTACGGCCTGATCATCGCCGTCATCGCGGTGGCTCTTGTGGCCGCCCTGGTAACCCTTCGGGGAGGCATTTCCGGGGTGTTTCAAAATGCCTCCGATCAGATGAGCAGCAACAGCAGCGGGTCCTGAGCAAAACCCAGGCGCGAAGCAGGCGAGAGAAAGGGGCGGGCCTCCGCCCCTTTTTTCTCCCCGGAAGGCGAAAGCCAACCCTGGAAGAGGTGAGAACATGGCGGCTTTCTGGATCTTTCTTCCGGCGTCCGTTTTCGGAGGGCTTTGGGATCTCCGGTTCCGGAAAGTTCCCAACCTGCTGAACGGGGCGATCCTGCTGGGAGCCCTTGCCTGGCACGCGTACCGCGGGGATTTGGTCTCATCGGCCCTGGGAGCCGCTGCCGGGTTTTCGGCCCTTCTCCTTCCTTACTGGCTCGGCGGCATGGGAGCGGGAGACGTCAAGTTCATGGCGGCCCTGGGAGCCGCCGTGGGCTGGCCCTCCGCGGCGGATACCCTCCTCTGGTCCGCCCTGTCGGGAGGCGTTCTGGTCGTCGTGCTGGCCCTCAGGCCGGAGGACTGGACGCAGGCATGGCTGGAGGCCGCCTCCGGATGGAAAGAGGCGGTCCGTACCCTTTGCAGGAACGCAGGCTCGAGGAAACGGGAAAAGGTTCCTTACGCCCTGGCGATGACGGCCGGTTTCATCCTTTCCCATTTTTTCCCTCTCCTCGGGAGGGTTACCGCATGAACGGGGAAAAACATCGCGGAGCCGCCCTGGTCGAACTGGCCCTCACCCTTCCCGTGCTGCTGGTCCTCGTCATGGGGATCATCGAGATGGCCTCCCTCTTCCAGCAGTTCCAGGTTGTCCAGCATGCGGCCCGGGAGGGGGCTCGCCTCGCGGCAGTCGGTGAATCCCCCGAGGAGGTGACCGCCGCCGTCCTGAATCTCCTCTCCCTGCGGTCTTTCGCCGGGACTCCGACCATCCGGGTGGAGGAAGTGACCCTCTCTTCCTACGTGGAATCGAAAGTCTCCGTCTCGGTACCCCTGAGGACGGTCACACCGCTCGGCCAGTTCGTTCCCGCTCTTTTGGGAACCTTCCGGCCCACGGCGGTGGCCGCTTTCCGAAAGGAAGGGTGATCATGGGCCAATTCCGCCAAAAACGGGGCGGCGGCATCCTTGTGCTGACGGCGCTTTCCCTGGGCATCCTGCTTTCGGCGGCTTCGCTGGCGGTGGACTACGGTTACGCGGTCCTCATGAGGGAGCGCCTCCAGAGAGCCGTCGATGCCGCTGCCCTCAGCGGGGCCATGGAACTGGCCATGGGACATCCCCAAACAGCCGCCGACCGGGCCGTCCAAATGGGCAACGAAAACCTCGAGGCTTCCTATGCGGTCCGTTTCCCGGCATCCAACCGGTGCCACGTGGACGGGGAAAAAGCCCTCCGGACGTTCTTCGCCGTTTTCCTGGGGAAAGACACGATCCTGGTCCGGGCCCACGCGGAAGCCATCGCCTCCCCCGTTTCCGAGGTCCAGGGACTACGGCCTTTCGCCATCGTTCCTCCCGAGGGAGGGTTCACCTACGGCGTGACCTACGTGATCAAGTACGGTCCCGGCCCTGGAAGCGGGGCCTATCACGGCAACTTCAACGCGGTGGCCCTGGACCCGACGGACCGCGGAGCCAAAGACTATCTCCAGAACATCAAGTACGGTTCCGACGGCTGGATCCGCATCGGAAGCGAGATCTCCACGGATGACGACTGGATCTACACCGAGCCGGGCAACATGGCCGGACCCACCCGGGAAGGGGTGAACTATCTCGTGGGGCAGGATTCCCACGACTGGGACTATTACCAGTCCATGCCGGGCATCGAGACGAGCAGCCGGCTGATCACGATCCCCGTCATCGAGTCCATGGCCGATATCAACGGCCGGGAGCTGGTCCACGTCATCGGCTTCGCCAGGGTCTTCCTGGAAAACGCGGTGGGAACGGGCAACGACGTGGACATCTATGCCCGCTTCGTGAAGATGGCGACCCCGAATTCCAGGACCGCGAGGAACGTCCCCGACTACGGAGCCTACGGGATCCGCCTGGTCGTCCCGGAACCCTGAGGAGGGAATGGAATGCGAAGGAAAATCCTGCTTTTGACTCTATCGCTCCTTCTGGCTTTGATCGCAGCCGCGCTGGTCTTCGGGCAGATCCGGGAGTACCGGAAACGCCTGGTCGCCGCCGAGAACAGGATGATTCCGGTTCCGGCGGCCGCCAGGGAGATCGAGGCCTTCAGCACCCTCACCCCGGAGGACATCGTGGTCCTGAAGATGCCCCGAGGGGCCTTCCCGGCGGAAGAAATCCCGGCCGCCGACCAGCTCGCCGGCAAACGGACCCTCTACCGCCTCGCCAAGGGAGATCCTATCCTGAAATTCAAGCTGGCCGAAGCAGGGGGGAAAGGAAGCCTGTCCCTGACCCTGCCGAACGGGATGCGGGCGATCGCCATGGCGGTGGACGAAGTCAGCCTGGTTTCCGGGCATATCCGCACCGAGGACCGGGTGGACGTGGTCATCCTCGAAAAGCGCCCAGGCGGGATCACCCCTGCCCGCAACCTGCTGTCTGGACTGAAGGTCCTGGCCGTCGGGGTGGATGCAGGCATTCCCGCGGAAGAGCGGAAAAAGGCGGCCCCCGCCGAGCTGGCGAAATCGGTGGTCCTCGAGGTTTCGCCGCAGCAGGCCCCGATTTTGGCCTGGGCCCAGCGCCGCGGGGACCTCTGGCTTTCCCTTCGTCCCGCAGGGGACACGGGGAAGACCCCCGAAGCGGTCTATGCCGGGCCGGACCCCGCCGCGTGGAAGGAGCAGCCCAGGCCAGGCGTGGAAACCGCGCAGGCGCAGTCACCGTCGAAACCCGTTTCTTCACCGCATCCTGAAACCTCCGCCGGGCGCCCTACCCGAGGCTGGGCCGTCACGGTGATGGTTCCCGGAAAGACGGAATCCGTGGCGGTTCCAGTGAAATGAGGAGGACTGAACGATGAGAAAAAACCGGACCTTTCCTGTTCTCGTTCTAGCGACGGTCCTTCTGCTGTTGTCACAGCCCCTGCCTTCCGCCGGAGGGCCTGCCCAACCGCAACAGACCCTCCACCTGGAAACGGGGGAAAACGCCCCGCTCACGTTCCAGTCCCTGGCCCGGGTGGCCATCGGGAACCCGAACGTCCTGGACGCGCAACCCGTCAACCGGAACGACCTTCTCCTCTTTGGGAAATCCGAGGGCGTGTCTTCCCTCGTGGTCTGGGATTCAAAGGGATGCCACGTGTTCGACATCCTCGTCCATCCCTCCCGGCGAGTTCGGACCTGGGACCTTGAACAGATGCTGCAGGATTCGGGCATCAAGGTCGCCTTGACGGAAAACACCGTGATCCTGGAGGGAGCCGTCCGGACCCCCTACGAAAAGAAGAGGGCCGAGGCCATCGCCAGGGGCTTCGCGCCCAACGTCGTCAACCTCCTGAACGTCGAGGGGGACCCGCGAGTCAAAATCGAGGCCATCGTCATGGAGATGGCGAAGGGAAACGGGCAAAAGCTCGGGCTATCCTATCTCGAGGGCGGCAGGGGGCAGCTCGTTTCAGGCTCCGCGAACCTCGTCAACTCCGAGCTGGGACAGATCGGGTTCACCTGGAACCGGGCCGCCGATATCCCGTCCAATCTCAAGGGCCTTTTCGATGCCGTGAAAAACACGTCCAGCACAAGGATCCTCAGCCGGCCAAGCGTGAGCGGGCTCAGCGGAGAAAAGGCCTTCATCAACGTGGGAGGAGAAATTCCCGTTCCGGTCGGCGTCGAGAACAACCAGATCAAAGTCGAATGGAAACCCTACGGGGTCATCATGACGATCGTCCCGGAAGTCCTCAGCGATGGGGACATCCTCCTGAACCTCTCCGCCGAGGTATCGGAACTGGACTGGGAAAACCGCATCGTCACGAACGGCGTTTCCATCCCGGCCCTAAGGAGCCGAAAGGTAGAAAACCGGACGGTCCTGAAAGACGGAGAGCCGCTGGTGATCGGGGGGCTACTGGACAACAAGCAAACCCGAATGGTCAAGAAGATCCCGCTCCTCGCGGACCTGCCTCTTCTCGGCAGCCTCTTCCGCAGCAAGCAGTTCCAGAACAACGAGACCGAGCTCGTGATCACGGTCGTTCCCCAGGTGGTGAAGAATCCATGATCCGCCTTTTCCTGGCAGGCACCGAAGAGCGTCGAAACGGGTGGAAGAGGGGACTTCAGGAAAGTTCCACGATCGAGGTCGCCGGCGAGGCCGGTTCGTTTGCGGAGCTGAGGTCCCTCGTGCAGGCCGCCAGGCCCCACGTTCTTCTCATGGGATTGTGTGCCGGGGAACAGGAAGCGGCGGACCTCCTGGATGCGCTCAAGTCCCTCCAGTTCCTCCCGGGGATCATCGTTGCGGCCGAGGAGAACGATCCGGAGGCCATCCGGACCATCATCCGGCTCCAGGCAAGGGATTTTGTGCCTGCCGCCTGCCCCGTGGCCGAACTCGATGCCGCGGTGAACCGGGCCTATTCCGCTGCTGTGGGGCAAAACCGGGATCGGACGGGCGTCCTTCTCGGACTTTGGGGATGCCGGGGGGGAGCCGGGACGACCTCCCTCGCCCTGGCACTGGCCGGGGCTGCCCGCCGGAAGGGGCTCAAGGTCGCTGTTGCCGACGGGGACATCGCCCTGGGAGACACCGCGTTCTTCATGAACGCGAGGCCCACCCTGACCTGGGTGGACTGGGCCCGGGACAGCAGCGGCGGGGAACGGGACATCCACCGCTACCTCCTGACCACGGAGGAAGGCTTCTCGATCCTGGCCGCCCCCAAATCACCGGCCCAGGCCGAACTCATCCGCCCCCAGGCGGTGTCGGAAGCCCTGGACCTCCTCCAGAAGTCCCATGACCTGGTCATCGCGGACCTGCACAGGAGCTTTGACGAGATCACCCTTCACATCGCCGAACGGGCGCAGCGTCTCTGGCTCGTGACGGATGCCTCCCTCACGGGGGTCAAGAATGTCAGCCTCTTCTGGAACCTGATGGACCAGCTCCGGCTCGTCCATGAAGAGAGATGCGCCGTGATCAACCGGGTCAACAAGGGAAACGCCCAGACTGCCGCAAAAATGGCGTCCCTTTACAAGGCCTCGGCCCTGATTCCCGAGGAACCCGCCCTGGATCGGGCCTGGGAAAGCGGACGAAGCCCGGTTCTGACCCTTCCGCGCTCGCCGTTCGTGAAAGCGGTGGGAGAACTTCTGAACCGTCTTTTCCCTGATTCCTCCCCCGGCGGGAAAGGGAGGAAATCCAGATGAGCCTTCTCAAGCGGCTTGCAGGGCGTTCCGCGGAGGAACAGAAGGAAAGGATCCAGGTTTCCCCGGCCTTCCGGGCCGCGCAGAGGCGGCTTTTGGTCCGGCTTGCCGAGGAAGTCGACCCGAAGGACCTGGGCGGGTCGGACCCTGGAAGCCAGGGGAACGCCGAGCTTCGCAGGAAGGTCGTCCGAATCGTGGACAGCTTTCTTTCCGCCAGCCCGGAACTGTCGGCAGCCGAGCAGGAGCGGCTCCGCGAGGAAGTCCTGAACGAGGTGTTCGGGTACGGGCCCATTCAGCCTTTGATCGACGACGATTCGATCAGCGAGATCATGGTGAACGGGCCGGACATCGTCTACGTGGAGCGCCGGGGGAACATCGAGCTCACCGACGTCGTCTTCGCTGACGACGAACACGTCAAGCGGGTGCTCGAACGCATCGTCTCCCCCCTGGGAAGGCGCATTGACGAGTCCTCCCCCATGGTGGACGCCCGCCTGCCGGACGGATCGAGGGTCAACGGCGTCATTCCCCCTCTCTCCCTGGAAGGCCCCCTGATCACCATCCGCAAGTTCCGGAAGACCCCCCTGACGACCGCCGACCTCATCGCGGGCGGGACCCTGTCGGAGGAAGCCGTGGCGTTTATCCGGACCGCGGTGGAGGCGCGGTTCAACATCGTGATCGTCGGGGGAACGGGGTCCGGGAAAACGACGCTTCTGAACGTGCTTTCAGGCTTCATCCCCGAAAAGGAAAGGATCCTGACCATCGAGGATGCTGCCGAGCTCAAGCTCCAGCAGCCCCACGTCGTCAGGCTCGAAGCGCGGCCGGCCAACATCGAGGGGAAAGGGGCCATCCCCATCCGGAGCCTTGTAAAAAACGCTCTCCGGATGCGCCCCGACCGGATCATCGTGGGGGAATGCCGCGGAGGGGAGGCCTTCGACATGCTCCAGGCCATGAACACGGGGCATGACGGTTCCATGACCACGATCCACGCCAACTCCGCCCGGGACGCTTTGGCTCGCCTGGAAAGCATGGTCATGATGTCGGGCCTCGAGCTGCCCCTCAAGGCCATCCGGGACCAGATCGCCTCCGCCGTGGACCTCTTGATCTACCAGGAACGCCTGCGGGATGGGTCTCGGCGCGTGATGACCGTCACGGAAATCACCGGCATGGAAGGGGAGATCATCCAGACGCAGGACCTCTTCCATTTTGATCTCCAGGGATTCGACGAAAGGGGACGGGTTCGCGGAAAACTTCGGCCTACCGGCATCCAGCCGAAACACCTGGCCAAGTTCGAGCTCGCGGGTGTGGCCCTGCCCGCGGACTGCCTGGCGGGGCGGTAAGGGGGGAGAACGGTGCAGGACCTGCTTGTGGCTCTCCTGTCGGTTGCCCTGGGACTCGCCTCTCTCTTGTGCGTCTTCCGGGCCTTCCGTCCGGTTGCGGGAACCGATCCCATCGAACGGGTGAAGCGCTGGTTCACCCAGGACCGGCCTTCCAACGAGGAGCGCCAGCGCCTGCGCTTCGTTTCCTCGCTGGCCCCCAGGCAGCTTCAGCGGAAAGTCTCCCGGCTTTTGCAGAACGCCGGGATTCCCCTGGAAGTGGAGGAAGCCCTTCTTCTGTGGGCCATCCTGCTCTTGGCCTGCACCCTGTCGGGGTTCCTTTCGGCCGGAGTGTTCGGCCTTGTTGCCGGCCTTGCCTCGGGAGGGAGCCTTCCCCTGCTGTTTCTTCGGGTCCAAAGCGCCCGGAGGAAACGGCAAATGGAGGGTCAGATCCCCGACCTGCTGGACCTGCTCGCTTCCGGCCTAAGGGCTGGATTCAGCTTTTTCCAGAGCCTCCAGCACGCTGCCGGCCAGATGGAGGCCCCGATCGGCCCGACGCTCCGGCAGGTGATCACGGAGATGACGGTCGGTTTCGACGTGGAAACGGCCCTTCGGAGGTGGGTGGAACGCACGGGCAGTCTTGACCTGGAACTGGCCGTTTCCGCCATCCTGATCCAGAGGGAAGTTGGCGGGAATCTTGCCGAGGTGCTGGACAACATTTCCGGGATCATGCGCGACCGGCGCGAGGCCCAGATGGAAATGCGCTCCCTGACGGCCCAGGGGCGCATGGAAGGCTGGATCATCTCGCTGCTCCCGGTCGTCCTTGGGATTTTCTTCACCCTGACGCGGCCGGAATACATGGGCGTTCTTTTTCACACTCCCCAGGGAGTCCGGATGCTCACGCTTTCCGGGGTCTTCGGGGTGATCGGGATTTTCCTGGTGAACCGGATCGTCAAGCCCCGCTACTGAAGGAGGGGATCCGAATGGAAACGTGGATCTCGATGGTTCTGTTTGCGATGCTTGGGCTGAGCCTCTGGCTCTTCTTCCAGGCTTTTCTCCCGGGTGAGGACGTCCGGCTTCAAAGGGCTTCGGAGTACCTGGAAGTCCAGAGAAGAACCGAGACGCCCAGCTTCAGGCAGAGGATCCTCTCCCCGCTGGGAAAGGCCCTGGTGGACGTCCTGTCGCGCCTCTATCCCCCCAGGACGCTCGAGCGGCTGGACGAATACTGCGAAAGGGCAGGGCGCCCGCTGGGCATCACCGGAAAAGCTCTCGCGGTGTCCAAGGTGGTGTCGGCCTTCCTGCTCTGGACCGCCGCCGGACTGTTCGTCCGGGGCAGGTTTTTCCTTCCCGCCTCGATCCTCGCCGCCTGCACCGGCTACCTCCTGCCCGGCCTGTGGGTGACCTCCCGGACCCGGAGGAGAGTGGAACTCGCTCGGGCCCAGCTGGCCGACGCAATGGATCTGCTCGTCGTCAGCGTGGAAGCCGGGCTGGGGCTCGACGCGGCCCTCCAGCGCGTCGCAAGCCGGTTCCGGCATCCGCTGGGGGACCTTTTCTCGAAAGCCATGGCGGAAATCAGCCTCGGTTCTCCCCGCGAAAGCGCGTTCAGAGGCATCGCCGAGGCGTTGCCCTTCGACGAAATCAAATCTTTCACCGCCAGCATCATCCAGGCCGAGCGCCTGGGGACCAGCATCGCGGCGGTTCTCCGCGCCCAGGCCGCCGGGCTGCGGAAGCGGCGGCGCCTGAGAGCCGAAGAGCACGCGAGGAAAGCGCCGGTGAAGATCCTTTTCCCCCTCGTCCTCTTCATCTTTCCCAGCCTGTTCGTCATCATCCTGGGGCCGGCCATGATCCAGATCCTGGAGAACCTGAGGCCATGACGAAGCTCTTTTCCGGGGTGCCTCTCGCCGCGCTCGGCCCGGACGGCAGGACCTGGTTCGAGCCGGTCTGGGCGGCCGCCACGTTCCGGGAACGCTTCAGGGGGCTGATGTTCACGGACCCCAAGCCGATGGGGGTCTGGTTTCAAGGATGCCGCTCCATCCATTCCCATTGGATGCGCTACCCCCTGGATATCCTGTTTTTGGGAGAAGACGGGGCCGTTCTCCGGCACGTGGTCCTGAACCCCTGGTCCTTCGCCTCCCATCCCCACGCGGCATCGATTCTGGAGATTCCCCTGGGGTATGCAAACACGAAAGCCTTGCCGCCCCGCCTTTCCCTGGTACCGGCAGATACCGGGCTTTCGCCGGGTTCCCTTTGATACAATAGAAATCGTTCACGCTTCAGCTGCATTTGAACCGCACAGGGAGGGAACCGCGTTGGCCGGAAAAATCGCTGTCACGCTCCAGGAGGCTTCACTTTCGGAACAGGCGCATTTCCTGCAGCTTCTGAAAGATGCCGGGTTCTCGATCGAGGCGGCTCCATCCGCGCCCGGCGATGAAGCGCACCTTCCCCTCCTGGCGCTGGGGAAGGTGCTTACCCAGTCGGACCCTTCCGGGGAAGACCTCGCCGCGCTGGTAGAAGGCGTTACAAGGGTGATCCAGCTTCCCGTTTCCCTCTTTCTCCCGGTGCAGGAGAAGACCCTCCTGTCCTGCAGGGCAGCCGCTCCCGGAACCCCTCCCGCCTGGATCGAGGCGGAATTTCCGGCCGGTTCCGCAGAAACGGTCCTGAAAGTGCAGGGAGAGATCCGCCCTTGCCTTTTCCCCCTGGACAAAACGGAACTCTCCGCGGGGTTCCTCGTGGCCGCCCTCCGCGGATCCTCCGGGGAAGAGAAAGCCTTCTCCTTTCTGAACGAACTGGCGGGGGCGATCGGCGAGGCACGGGCGCGAACGGAACGCCTCCGGGCCCTCGACCGGGGCGCTTCCCTGCTGGATTCCTCGGTCGATGCCCTGGTGGAAGCGTGCACAACCCTGCTGGAACTCCGAGGGCACGAAACCGCCGGGCACAGCGAACGCGTGACCTCCCTCTCGGTCAAGCTCGGGGAGCGCCTGGGCCTTTCCAGCCGGGAACTGATCGACCTGCGCCGGGGTGCCCTGCTCCACGACATCGGCAAGCTCACCCTTCCGGACAGCCTTCTCCAGAAGAGCCCCCCGCTGTCGGAGGAAGACTGGAAGATCCTGCGGACCCACACGGTACGGGCTTTTGAAGCCTTCCGATCCGTGCCGGCCCTCCAGGGGGCCCTGGACGTCCCCCTACGGCATCACGAACGCTTTGACGGCAGCGGATACCCGGACGGCCTGAAGGGAAAGGACATCCCCATCGTGGCAAGGATTTTCGCCGTCGTGGACGTCTGGGACGCCCTTCTCTCGGAAACCTGCTACCGGAAACGGTGGAGCCCCGGGAAGGTCCTCGACCACCTCCGGCGGGCAGCCGGGGTGCATTTCGACCCGGAGGTCGTTTCAGCCTTCATCTCGCTTTTGGAGGAAGACCCCTCCCTCTTAGACCGGCCCTTTTAAAGACTCCTTTTCCGAAACGATCCGGTCGGTTTCAGCGAGGACTTCTCCGATGCCGCGCTGGATCACGAGGTGGGCCCTTCCGTCAAAAGGCGTGGCTTCGCGGTTCACGATCGCCACCTTCGCCCCGCAGGCCGCGGCGATGCCCGGGAGGCGATTCGCCGGAGAAACGGCCAGGGAGGAGCCCAGGACCACGAACAACCGAGCCGTGGAAGCCAGGCGTTCGGCTTCTTCCAGGGGAGCCTCGGGAAGGTTTTCCCCGAAAAGAATCACGTCCGGCCTTAGGCGGCCCCCGCAGGCAGGGCAGAAGGGCCCTTCCAGGAGTCTCACACCGGGGCTCTTCGCCCCGCACCCCCTGCACCGTGCCGTTCGAAGGCTCCCATGGAGCTCCACCACGCTACGGGAACCTGCCTCCTGGTGGAGACCATCCACATTCTGGGTCACAATCGCCGACAGCAGGCCCCGCCTCTCCCAATCCGCCAGGATCCGGTGTCCCCGGTTCGGGGAGGATGCCTTCAGGGCTTCCACCCTCATTCGATAAAAGGCGTAGAACTCGTCGGGCCGGTTTTCCATGGCCCACTCCGTCGCCAGCCGGGCTGGATCATATTGCGCCCAAAGCCCCTGCCTGGAACGGAAATCCGGAAGGTTTGACTCGGTGCTCATTCCAGCTCCCGAGAGCACGACGAACGGTCTTGCTTCCAAAATCCATTCCGCCAGCGTTTCGACGTCCTTCATGCCGGCTCGCCTCCCCTAAATACAGATCGGTTTCCTGCTTCATTGTACCCCGGTTTCCGTCGTTAGGTCAGGATTGATCAGCCTTTCCATCCTCCTGTAAAGCCGAAAAAAGCCTGATTCCGGGTTTAGCCATCGGGTTCCCTCCCTTTTTCCGGGTCAACTTGCCCGGCCGGTCCGCCGTTCTTCCCTGCCTCAACCGATTTCAGCCGCCCCGCACTGAGTTGCGCCCGGCTTTTGGCGGAAAAATCCCCTTTCAAGGAGAAAGAAGATGTTGTCTTTTTTTGACCTTTTAGAACGCCATGCCGCGCGGGAGAAAAATAAATGAAGGGGAGCCCCGGCTCCCCCTCCTGGTCCTCTTTTTGACGAAGCTTCCCAAAACCCATCCTGCCTAGGCCGGCGTTTTTTTCAGCCCCGAGCCCGTAAGCGGAACCACGATCCGTTCTTCTTCTTTCAAGCGTCGTTCTCGCATTGCCTTCAAGGCTGCCGCGGAGGCCACGGCAGCCGTCGGTTCTACGAGGAAACCTTCTTTGGCCAGGCGTTTCTGCTCCTGGAGCACCTCGTCATCTTTCACGAGGACGCAGGCTCCCCCCGTTTCAGCGACTGCGCGCTCCATCTCGGCAATCCGGGGCGGAACCGAAACCGCGATTCCTTCAGCGACGGTTTCTCCCGGTCCAGCGAAGGGTTTCCCGTGGAGTCGGGAAAAGAGGGGCGCACACCGAAAGCTCTGGCAGGCGAAGAGGCGGGGCAACCGTTCGGTGAGCCCCCTGGCCAGGAGTTCCGAAAAGCCCTTCCAGGCTCCCAGGAGCAGGGTCCCGTTCCCGGCGGGGATGAAAAGCACGTCCGGAGCCTGGAAACCCAGCTGTTCCCAGGTTTCAAAGGCGAACGTCTTTGTCCCCTCGAGGAAGAGGGGGTTCCAGACGTGGCTGGCGTAGAAACGGTTTTGCGCCAGTTTCCAGGCCTCCCTGGCCGTCGCCGTCCGATCCCCGTCGACGCAGCGCAGTTCGGCCCCGTAGGACAAAACCTGGTTCTTCTTTCCCTCTGCCGTGCCCGCCGGAACCAGGATCGTCGCCTTGATTCCGCTTCTTGCGGCGTAGGCGGCGATGCTCGCTCCGGCGTTGCCCGAGGAATCCTGGATCACCTCGGAAGCTTTTCGAAAGCGCGCCTCGGCCATCACCATGACGGCCCCCCTGTCCTTGAAGGATCCGGTGGGGAACAAGAATTCGAGCTTGTAGTACAGGTTTTCCGACTCGCGGGCGCGGACCAGGGGCGTCCATCCTTCACCCATCGACGGCGCCTCCGCGAGTTCGAAAGGGAGCGCCGACCCGTAACGCCACAACCCGTGAGCCCTTCCGTCGATTCGCATTTCTTCCCACTCCACCGTGGTGTTCAGGGGGGAACCGCAGCCGCACCGAATGGGTCGGGTGTCCGTTTCGTAGCGCTGCCCGCATGCCGGGCAATCCGTTCGTATCCGCTCTTGCCAGTTCATCTTTTCACCTCCGGGAGAAAAGGATCCTCTCCGTCCGTTCTCAAGCAAAAGGGCCCCGGGCTTTCCCCGGGGCCCTCCTCCTGTTCAGTGCCCGTTTCCCTTCCCGGCCGCGGAGAGTCGGGGACCGATGCGCGAGGCGATGAAGGCCGCCGCGACTCCCTTCAGGAGATCACCCGCCAGGAACGGAACCATCCCGACCTTCGCGGCCTGGGCCCAGGTCATCGACTTGCCCATGACCAGGTTTACGTTCAGGTAAAGCCCCGCGAGCCCCAGGGCGTAGATCGCCGCCAGGCCCGCCAGGCAGGCGGTCAGGCACACGAAAAAGCGTTGCCCTTTCAGCGTGACGATCAAGGAGATGAGCCACGCCGCCAGAATGAATCCCAGAAGGAACCCGAAGGTGGGGTGGAGAACCACCGACGGTCCGCTTTCTCCCGCAAAAACGGGGAGGCCGAGCAGGCCCATGGCCAGGTAAAGGATCATCGACGTCAGGGCGGCCCGCGGCGGAAGCAGGACTCCGGAAAGAAAAACAAAGAGAACCTGAAGCGTCATGGGAACCAGGGGAAGCGGAATCCTCACCTGTGCCCCCACTGCAGTCAGGACGGCAAAGAGGGAAGCCAGGATCATGGTGCGGGTCCGGTTTGGCATCATGTGTCATCCTCTCTTTTCGTTATGGTTGACACATGGCATTATAGCCCCTCCCCTACTCCACCGCAATCTCGTGCAAAAAAGCCCCGATCGCTTCCGTCCCGAAGGCTCAGACCGCGGTAACGATTTCCTGGGCCAGCCCTGAGAATTTCCCCAGGTATTCCCGCCTTTCCTTCCTGAGATCGCCGATCATCTTCCTGTAGGTTTCGCTGTCCCAGACCCGGTAGGGGTCGAACCTCTCTCCGCCCTCGAAGGGGTAGGATTCCGGGATTTCATAGCCCAGGATATCGTCATAGCGGAATTGCAGCTGGCCCCGAAGGGCTGCTTCGATGCAGGCGAACGTGACCTCCGGGGTGATGTTCGCACCGCTGTTCCCTCCCACCCGGCCCGTGCTCATGACGTAGCAGCGGATCTGGGGGTTTTCCCTCAGGATCTGGAGAATCCGGTTCCCGTTCTTCTGAGGCTGGTTGACGATGAAGGGATCGAACCCGACCACTCGTTTCGCCTGGCCGACCCGGCTGGGGTCCTCCGCGCTGGTGATGGTGGATTCCCCGAGCATGAAATAGGCAGCCGCCTGTTCGGGCGAGACCAGCCGGCCGATCGGAGGGATATCGTAGCGGCGCATGTTGAAAAGAAGGATATCGGTATGAGGGAGATCGATGCGCTGCGATGTGTTGGGAATCGCCTCCCTGGGAACAACGGCCCGGCCGTTCGTGGAAATGGCGTGGTTGTCGAAATTGATGTCCCCGTCATCGTCGACCCAGCAGTTCTCCAGGATCGCCCGGCTGTCCATGGCTGCCGCCAGGAGGGGCGGCTGCTTGGTCACGTTGTCGGTCTTGATGTAGAAGTTCCGTTCCGTGCCCAGGGAACGGCCGTCCGACAGAAGGAGGTTGATGTCGTCCTGGAGGACCTCCACTCCTTCAGGGGCTTTCAAACCGTGATCCGCGGTGGTGATCGTCGTCTTGCCCGTTCCCGACAGGCCGAACACCAAAAGCCCAAGTTCTTTCATTCCGCTTTCCGACTGCAGGCGGATGTTCTTGCTCCCCGCGTGAAGACCGATGCCGTTCAGTTCCTCCCTCGCGATGTGCATCGCCATGCGGAGGGTCGCCATCTTCGTTTCCCCGTAATAGTCGCTTCCCAGGATATAGGTCACCCGCTGATTCGGGAAGACCAGGACCTTCCTCTGGTGCCATTCCGGGACCACCACGGTCACCATGTCCGCGAAGTCTTCGTCCACCTGGGGAAAGAAGTTCCCGTAAAACATGTGGGCGATCCGGGAAAACCTCCTCGTGACATAGAGATTTGCCTTCAGGGGACTGCCCTCCGGGGATCCGACGCGGGCACTCACCCGGATCAGCTGCTGCCAGCGGAGGTAGCCCCAAACCTGCTCCAGCAGGGAGATCGTTCCCTCGTCGATGTCGTAGACGTTCTCGGTAAAAGCCGCGCTCCGCGAGCGGATCCTGGTGACGTAGAGAGCCGCATTCCGGTTGTTCGGAACGCAGTCCGTCGCACTGAGGTGCCGCAACTCCTCCTCCGTCAGGTCGCGAAGAAGGCTGCGGCACACGGGATGCCTCAACCTTCGGGTAAGGGAGTCCTGCGTTTCTTCCTGTATCAACTTCGATTCGCCTCCTTCGATTCGGGTACCGCTCTTCAGCGCCATTCCCAGCCGAGAATCTGCCCCCTCGCGAGAAGAGAGCCGAAGAGTGCGGATGCCCGCTCTTCCATTGAAAGGGGGACGGGCACCTCCATGATCACCGCTTCTTCGTAACGGCAGTTCAGGGATTCGGCCTCGATGCCGAGCTCCCTGAGGTAGAACCTCAGGTTTCCCTGTTCCTCGTAGGAAAGGCGGATCACCGACGTCCGGGATGCGACTTTCCAAACGGTCCCTGACGCCTCGAGAGCCTTCCTCGCGGCGGCCCCGTAGGCTTCGATGAGACCCCGGACCCCCAGCTTGATCCCCCCAAAGTAGCGCGTGACCACCACGACCGTGTTGGTCATCCCCGCCCGCTGGATGGCCCCCAGGATCGGCTTTCCCGCCGTCCCCGCAGGTTCCCCCGCGTCGGAATAATACTCCACGGGGGGAAGTCCCACCCGGTAGGCCCAGCAGTGGTGATTGGCGTCCGGGCGAGCGGACGCGATTTGCCTCACCGCCTCCTTCGCCTCCGGCGGCGTGCGGGCCATCCGAACCGCCGCGATGAACCGCGACCGCTTTTCCGTCATCTCGATTTCAATCTCGGCGGCCGGTTCGAGAAAACGATCCTCTCCTTCATTCACGGGCCCGGAGCGCCTCCCTGAGTTTGGCCCAGGTCACGGGAAGCGCCTCGGGCAAGACACGGGTCTGTCCGGTGACGGTGATGAAGTTGGTATCCCCGCTCCACCGGGGAACGATGTGGAGATGGACATGGCCTTCCACCCCGGCGCCCGCGATCCGGCCGAGATTGACTCCCATGTTAAACCCATGGGGCGACATGGCTTTCTTCAGGGCTAGAATGCAGTCACCGGCCAGCCGGTTCATTTCAAGCAGTTCTTCGTCCAGGAGGTTCTCGTATTCAGCGATGTGCCTGTAGGGAACCACCATCAGGTGTCCTGGATTGTAGGGAAACGCATTCATGATGACAAAGCAGCTCTTCCCCCGGTGCAGGATCAGGAAGGCCTCATCGTCGCCTTTTTTGGGAAACTCGCAGAAAATACAGCCGGGCGTTTTTTCCGCCGATTCGATATACGCCATTCGCCATGGGGAATAAAGCGTATCCAATGAGATTCCTCCTTCGCTGTTTCACGTGAAACATTCCCTTACGGGCGTTTTTTCCCCCGGTCTTTCCAAAGGGGTCGAATCATCGCCCAGCCCTGAGACATCCCCACCAAGGCCCCCAGTGCCGTCGTGGCCGGCACCACCCATGCCGGGGCCCCTTTCCCGGCAAGCTGCCTTCCCAGCAGGAGTCCCAGGACGATGAAGCCGCAGATGACCAGGGCAGCGGAGAGGATCTTCGAAAAGGCGGCGAGATCCTCCATTTTGAAGGGCATGGTTTACCCCTTTTCAGCCTGGAACACCCGGTCTCCGCCGGTGCGGATCAGATCGAGAAGTTCCTCGGCCTGCCATTGGCTCAGGCCTTCGAGCACGAGCGAAACCCCCTTGCCTTTCCGCTTCAGGGAAGCCTTGAACCCCTTCTCCTTCGAGAATACGGCAAAATCCTCAGGGAGCGGGATCTCGTTTTTCTCTCGGGGCGGGGGATCCAACCGCCGTTCCTTCTCCTCCTGGACGAGGATTTCCGTCTGCCGGACCGATAGCCCCTGCCGGACGATCCGCTCCGCCAGCCTTGTGACCCTCACCGGGTCGTCCAGCCCGGCCAGGGCCCTGGCGTGACCTTCGCTGAGAGACCGGTCCGCCAGCATTGCCTTCACCGGGTCGGGAAGAGAAAGAAGCCGGAGCTTGTTGGTAACCGCTGCACGGCTCCACCCCAGCCTCCTGGAAGCTTCTTCGTGCGAAATGGCAAACCGGGAGATCAGGTCGCGGATGCCGTCCGCCACCTCGAGGGGGTTCAGGTCCTCTCGCTGCAGGTTCTCGATGAGGGCGGCCTGGACCGACTGGGATTCGTTCATCACCAGGACGCGGACGGGGACTTCCTTGAGCCCGGCCAACCCGGCGGCCCTCCAACGCCTTTCCCCGGCAACGATCTCGTATCCCTCTCCGGCCGGGCGAACCACGAGCGGCTGGATGATTCCGTGCTGGCGGATGGATTCCGCCAGGGACTCAAGCTGGTCCGGGTCTATCCGTTTTCTCGGCTGTGCGGGGTTCGGCCGGATTTCGCCGATCGGCAGGCTGACCGGGACGGCTTTCGCCGTTGCATTCTCGCCCCCCGGGAAAAGGGCCCCGAGACCGCGGCCTAGAGCTTTCTGCCCAGCCATCTCTGTGATACCTCCTTTGCAAGCTCCCTGAAGGCTTCCGCGCCCGCGCTAAGGGGATCGTAGTAACCGATGGGTCGCCCGTGGCTCGGGGCTTCAGACAGCTTGACGTTCCGGGGGATGACCGTCTCCAGCACAAGATCCCCGAACTGTCGGCGCACCTCTTCCACCACCTCCCTGGAAAGCCGCGTGCGACCGTCGAACATCGTCATGACCAGCCCGGAGAGAGAAAGGTCCTCCCTGAGGTAGGATCGCACGAGATCCATGGTCCGCAGGAGCTGGCCCAGGCCTTCCAGGGCAAAATACTCGCACTGGACGGGAACGAGGATGCCGTCGCTCGCAACCAGGGCGTTCACCGTCAGAAGCCCCAGGGATGGGGGGCAATCAATCAGGACGAGGTCGAATCCCTTCAGGTCCGCCATCTTCCGCCGGAGACGACTCTCGCGGCTCATTGCCCCCGCCAGTTCCACTTCGGCTCCGGCCAGGTCCAGGGTCGCCGGGAGAAGAAAGACGTTTTCCCAGGCAGTGGCCACGACGGCTTCGGAAGCGGACAGGTTTCCCGCGATCACGTCGTAGACGCTGCGTTCAAGGGAGTTCCGGTCGATCCCGAGAGCGCTGCTGCTGTTGCCCTGGGGATCGGCATCCACCACGAGGGTCCGGACCCCCATCCGTCCCAGTTCCGCCGATAGGTTGACACAGCAGGTCGTCTTGCCGACTCCGCCCTTCTGGTTCGCGACCGCCATCACCAGCATCGACTCACCTCCACCAGGGTTTTCTTTCCAGCATCGCGGGATTCCTCGGGAATGCCGCCGGGGTGGGTTTCACCTTCGGCCAGCGGACGATCACGCGCTCCTTCCCGTCAAGCGGATACGGGTAGAGGACCGGATCCCCAAGCCCCAGGCGGGACCACTTCTCCCCAACCGCATCCAGCTCCTCGTGGACCCGGGGACCCTTGAAGGCCAAAAGGGTTCCCCCGACCGCCGCAAGGGGGCTAAGCAGCTCCGCTAGAGGCCCGGCGGCCGTTACGGCCCTGGCCGCCGCGATGTCGAATCCCTCGCGGTCCTTCCCGGCCAGTTCCTCGGAGCGAAGGCAGACAACCGTCACGTTTCTCAGGCCGAGCGAATCGACGATTCCCTGGAGGGCGATGCACTTGCGGCTCACGCTGTCGAGGAGGCTGATGGAAAGGCCAGGCCTGCAGATGGCCCAGACGACACCGGGCAACCCGCCTCCCGTGCCGACATCGACAACCCGTCCTTCTTGCGGCAGGAGGGGAAGGGCTGCCGCGCAGTCGAGAACATGTTCCCTCCACAGGGTTTCGGGGTCGGCCGGACCGGTGAGCCGGGCGCGCGTGTTCCCGACAGCCAGGGCCTCGCAGTACTTCCACAGCCGGTCCCGGTTCGCCCGTGCTTCCTCCAGGGCCGCCTCCAGGGGGAGGGGTTCTGCCGTCCTCATCCCTTCCGTCTCCTTCCCTTTCGCGAAACTCGTCCTCACAAGGTATCATATCGTATCGGACACGATTTCCGGGAGTTTTCGCCGGAAAGGGGGAACCCCGCCTTGCCCGGGCCAAAAAGGCCCTTCATCCTGCTTTTCCTGCTTCTCCTTCTGACCCTGCCCGGAAACTCCGCCGGGCCTCTTTTGCCTCTCGGGGCTGCCTGGGGCGAAACGATCCTGGGGACCGTGACGACGGTTTTCGACGGGGACACCGTGGAGGTCCTGCTCGACACCGGCCGCATCGAAAAGGTGCGCTACCTGATGATCGACGCCCCGGAGCTGCACCACCCGAAGAGGGAGGTCGAGGAATTCGGGCTGGAAGCCGCCCTTGCAAACCGAGACCTCGTCCTGGGAAAACGGGTTCGCCTCGAAACCGACGTCCAGCCGAGGGACCGGTTCGGCAGGCTTCTCGCCTTCGTCTGGATCGACCGCCCGAACGGATCGATCCTGGTCAACGAAAAACTGGTTGAGGAAGGGTTTGCGCTTCCTTTTACGCTTCCCCCCAATGTCCGGTTCGCAGGGCGGATCCGTTCCGCCCTTTACCGCGCCCGCAACGGGGGAAAGGGCTTCTGGGGGACCGCCGCCGGACGCCTCTTTACCCCGAAGCAGGTCTGGGCCGACCTGCCTCTCCTGGCGGGCTCCTTCATCACTCTCGAGATGCGAGTCGACGGGATGACCCGTTTCAAAACCGGCTGGCGACTGTTTGAACAGGGCACCCGCACCGCCCTGGTCCTGTACGACGAGCCTCCGGGCCTTTTCGGCTCGATCGGGGAGCTGAAAGGAGCCCGCGTCCGGGTTTTGGGAAAGGTCCAGGCCTCCTATCGCGGGGCAGAGATTCCCATCAGCGATCCGTTGCAGATCCTCTCAGTTTTCCACCCGGCTCGCCCCTAAGGGGACAGACCGCAGGGCGGTTTTCCACATTTTTTCCACATATCCACAACCCCGCATAGATTACCTTATCCTTCTTCCACCGTATTAAAGACTATATCGGTTGCTCGTGTTGACTTGCTATTCATTTTATGTACCATGATGATAAAGGGAAAGGGGGTGTGGTCCTGGTGTGGAAGGCCGAAAAACCCAAAAATGACGTCGATTCAATCCCTCTTTACGCTCCAGGAACCGCGGAAAGGGAACTTCTTCTCGGTGAGCTTGAGCGCCTTCAGAAAGCTCCGGAAGAAATTCCCCTTTTCATCGGGGGTCGGCGTTCCTGGGAGGGAGAAATCCAGGAGATCCGCTCTCCGGCAGACCATCGCCTGATCCTTGGAAGGGCTCGCCTGGCAGGAGAAAAAGAAATCGATTCCGCGGTCGAATCCGCCCTGCAGGCCTGGAAAAGCTGGTCTTCGATGCCGTGGAGGGACCGCGCAGCCGTTTTTCAGAAAGCCGCCGACCTCCTGGCTGGGCCAAGACGGACGCGAAACATCGCCTCCATCATGCTGAACCTGTCCAAGACCCCCTACGAAGCGGAAATCGACCTGGCTGAGCTCGTGGACTTCTGGCGCTTCAACGCCTGGTACCTCCACCTCCTCTACGGGATGCAGCCTGAACAGGCCAGGGGGGAAATCAACCGCTTCGACTGGCGCCCCCTCGAGGGATTCGTTTTCGCGGTCAGCCCCTTCAATTTCTACAGCATCGCGGGGAACCTGCCGACCGCCCCGGCCCTGGCGGGAAACGTTGCCGTGTGGAAGCCCGCCCGCGCCGCCCTTGCCTGCAACTGGGAAATCATGAAAGTCCTGGAAGAAGCCGGATTGCCCGCAGGCGTCATCAACTTCGTCCCGTTTTCCAGCCGGTACGCACCCCGAATCCTTGAACACCCGGATTTCGCCGGCCTTCATTTCACGGGCAGCTACGACACCTTCATGACGCTCTGGCGGACAATCGGGAAAAACGTCGACCTGTACCGGTCCTTTCCGCGCGTCGTCGGGGAAACCGGGGGGAAAGACTTTGCCGTGGTCCATGCTTCGGCGGACCCCAGGATCGTCGCCGTCAGCCTGCTCAGGGGAGGCTTCGAATACCAGGGACAAAAGTGCTCCGCCCTTTCCCGGGCCTATATCCCTGAAAGCCTCTGGCCCGAGATCCGGAAAATCCTGCTGGAAGAAATTCCCCGGCTTCGCGTCGGTCCGACCAGCGACCTGGGCTGTTTCGTGGGGGCCCTCATCGACGAGGATGCGTACCGGAAGACTGTCCGCTACATCGAGTACGCCCTCTCCCGCCCGGAGGAATACGAAAGGGTCTTCGGAGGCAGCTACAGGAACGAAGAGGGGTGGTTCGTGGAACCGACCCTCTTCGTCACGAACAACCCGCATGGGAAGCTGATGAGAGAGGAAATCTTCGGCCCTGTCGTCACCGTCTTCGTCTACCCGGACGAACGCTACGGCGAGATCCTGGAGCTTTGCGATTCCAGCACACCCTACGCCCTGACCGGGTCGATCTTCGCCCGCGACCGAGAAGCCATCCAGAAGGCGGCCTGCTCCTTGAGATTCGCGGCCGGGAATTTCTACATCAACGACAAGCCCACCGGTGCCATCGTCGGCCGGCAGCCCTTCGGGGGATCCAGGCATTCGGGAACGAACGACAAGGCCGGTTTCCTGAACAATATCACGAGGTGGCTTTCCCCCAGGACGATCAAGGAAACGACCGTTCCTCCCACCGACTGGAGGCGCCCTTACCTGGGATAGTTTCCGTCGGCGGGGAGGCGGCTCATTTTCCCCCTGGCGTACCCCTCCAGGTCGACGAACCCTGCAGGGAAACCGGCTTCTTTCAGGATTCGAAGGACCTCTTCCTTCCGGGCGGCGATCCCTGCGGGGTCGCCCGTTTCCACCACCGCTCCGAATCCGGGAAACGACCGGACCCGGACGGGGGAAAACCCGAGAGCCGCGAGGGCCCTTTCTGCCCTGCCCACCTGCCGGAGCCGTTCTTCGCTCAAAAAAGTGCCGTGGGGGAAACGCGTTGCCAGGCAGGGGCTTCCGGGGCGATCCGCCCCCTCGATTCCCAGCTGCCGGGAAAACTCGCGGACATCCTCCCTTCCCCAACAGGCCTCCAGCAGGGGGTGACCGATCCCGTCCTCGTCTGAAGCTTTCCTTCCGGGACGGTCTTCCGCAAGGTCAGAAAGGGAAAGCCCGTCTACAACCGAAGTGAAGCCACTCTCTCGAGCCCACGCCCAGGCCCTCGCGTCCCGGTTTTTCCGACAGGCGTAACAGCGTTCCGGAGCGTTGTTCGCGATTTCCGGAACCGAGAGGTCCCCGGATTCCAGGCAGACGTGGCGGATGCCGATCCGTTCCGCCGCTGAAGAAGCCCTCTCCGCTTCCGAAGGGTCTTCCAGGGGTGAACGGAAGGTGAGGGCGACCGCCCGGTCCCCCAGCGCAAGAAAGGCCGCGGCGGCGAGCAGCGTGCTATCCACCCCCCCCGAAAAGAGAACGACCGCGTTTTTCTTCTCCTTCAGCAGACCCAGGAGCCGCAGCCATTTTTGCTCCCGCCCTGGACTTTCGCTCCCGCCGTATCCCATGGGCTGTCATCCCCTCCGGTAGGGTAAAATGGAACCGTCGCATTCCTTTCAAAGAGGTGCCTGATGCGCGGCAAAACCCGTTCTCCGGCCAAACTGGCCTTCTGGAGTTTCCTGATCCTGATCCCCGCCCTGCTCGCCGTCGCGGCAGTCCGAATGCCGTACGGGGAAGGCATCGTGCGCAACCTTGCCGTCCAGGGAGCGAAAAGCCGACTCGGTGCGGACCTTTACATCGGCTCCATGAGCGGGAATCCCGTTATCGGCTATAAGGCCCGGGACATCGTTCTCACGCGGGAGGGGCTGCCGGTGCTTTCCGCGGCCGAGCTGACCTTCCGCCAGGACCTTCCCTCGATTTTACAACGGCGCATTTTTATCCGGCGCCTGGATATCGGGGGGGCGGACGTTGACATCGACCGTCTTCGGGAGATCCTTCCCGAATTCCGGCAGGAAACCGACCGAATCAACCTTCCGCTCGATGCTGTCCGGCTCGACGATTGTCTCCTTCGGACTCCGTTCGGCAGGATTGACATCCGAAAGGCCACCCTGAAAATCTCGGACTTTGCAGTCGACGCGACGTTCCGTGCCGAGGTCAACGGCGTCGAAACCCGGGGACGGGGCCGGTACCGCCTGGTAGGAGGTCTTGCCCAGATCGAAAACCTCGAGATGGAGGCTGGAAAAGGGCACATCGAGGTCTTCGGGACGGTCCGCCCGAACCTCGGACTTCTCGTCCGCCTCTCCGGGGTTGAGCTCCTGACGCTGCGGAATTTCTGGCCGACCCTGGGGGACCGCTTTTTCGGCCCCCTCCTGACGGAGTTTCGGGTGGAGGGGCGCTGGCCTGATCTTTCCTACTCGGGGGATCTATCCCTCCGTTCCGGCCGCGTGGCCGGGATCGACTTCGAGAACCTGAAAAGCCGATGGGCGTTCGACGGGAAGATCCTCTCTTTCGAAGGGGTCTCCGGGAACGCTTTCGGCCATCCTCTCACGGGCACCGTTTCCGCGGACCTCTCGCAAAACCCGGTGCCCTGGACCCTCCGGGTTGCCGGAGAGGACATGGAGATCTCCCGCTGGAAAACGGTCCTGCCCTGGATCGGTTTCCTGAAGGGAACAGCCCGGAAGGTTTCCATCGACCTGAAGGGTCCGCTTCGGTCCCCCTCCGGAAAAGTGGAGGCCGAAGCGGAGGCCATGTCAATCGCAAGCCAGGACCTCACGGCCGCCCGGGCCGCCTTCACGGTGGAGGAAGGACGCACCGGCAACCTCGAACTTTCGGGAAAGTGGCTGGATTCTCCTGTCGAAGCCAGAGGACCGGTACAAATCAGGCCCCGGGTCGAACTCGACCTTCGCCTCAAACTCCAGGGCGTCGATTTCGATCGACTGGCGACCCGTTTCAAGGGGCTTTCTGAATTGAAGGGCAAGGGGATCCTGGGAGCGGACCTCCGCCTTTTCGGGCCCGCTTCCTCGCCTCGGTACGAGGGACAGATCCGCTCCGAACGGCTTGAGGCTCTCGGTGAATCCCTGCAGGGGCTCAGGGTGGCCTTCGCAAGCGACGGGAAAAACGCCCGGATCCAGGAAGGGACGGCGTCCTGGCAGGGGGGGAAAGCCAGCCTGTCCGGGCTCGTGGAAGGGCTCTTTGCCCCAAAACCGCGCCTGACCCTGTCCGGCCGCGTGACGGAAGTGGATGCGGTCCGGGTTGCAAACCGTTTTGGAGCCCTTCGATCCCTGGGGCTTGCCGGAAAGATCGGCGGTTCCTTCCGGGTTGCCGGCTCGACAGGGGAACTCTCTCTCGAAGCGAACCTGTCGGGGGTCCAGGCCCGCCTGCTCCCCTTGTTCCCCTTGCGGCGGTTCGACCTGTCCTTCCGTTTCCGCCCGGACCTTTTAGAGATCCTCTCCATGTCTGAAGCAGGAAGGAGCCCATCGCTCTTTCTCTCCGGCCGGATCTCCAGACTTTCCTCCCGCCCGGAGGCCGACCTGAAAGGCGGGTTCTCCCGAATGGAGATCGCCCCGTTCCTGGAGGGGCTGCTTCCGATCCCGGTTTCCGGCAGGGTCGAAGGACGCTTCAGCCTGAAAGGGGCCCTTTCTTCCCCGGCCTGGAGCGCGGAGGGCTCGTCGGAAAGCCTTACCGCAGGCGGGCTTCCTGTCGGTGGCTTCCATTTCAGCCTGGGCGGAGCAGACGACCGGTTCCGGCTCGAAAAATTGGAGGGAGAAGTCATCGGGGGCCGGGTGAAGGGATCGGGCCAGGTCCGTAGGGCCGCTGCATCCCGGCCGGCCGAGCTGGATCTCGAGGCTTCCGCCGAAGGGCTTGACCTGAAGGAAATCACGAACCGTTACAGCCTGGCGCTGCCGATAAGAGGTCTCGCTTCCGCCGAAGCAACGGTGAAAGGCCCCGCAAACCGGCCGACGGTCTCGCTTCTGGTTCGCGTTCCTGAACTGAACGTGTCTGGCCTGTTTTTCAGGCAGGTTCAAGTGAAGGGAGAGGGGGCGTCCACCGGGGAAATCCTGCATATACGGGAAGCCCGGGCGCTTGTGGGCGATTCACCCGTGAACGGGAGCGGGACGATCGTCAAAGGCAGGGAGGGATTCGAACTCGCCTTCTCAATGGAAGGCTCGAGACTCGAGCTTCAGGACCTCGTCCCCCGTTTTATCAGCGGAGCCAGGGGGGTTCTAAGAGGAGCCGTGGACACCAGGGTTTCCGGAAGGATCAGCGCCGAAGGCTTTCAGGGGTCCGGCCGCCTGAAGTCCCCCGAACTGGTGCTCTGGGGGTTCCACCTGACGGATGTCGAGGCCCCGTTCGCGACCACGGACGATTTCATCACGGTCGAGAGCGGAACAGCCAAAGCCTACGGGGGCGACGTGAAAGCCGCGGGATCCCTGGAGATGGGAAAAGCCCGCTGGGGAGCCCGGATGACGGTCAGGGGGGCCGAGCTGGCCCCCGCGCTGAAGGACGCCCTCAAGACCGAGGGAACCGTCTCGGGAAAGGCCGACCTCGATTTCCGTATTTCCAACGAGTACGGCAAGGCATTCCTCATGGACGGCCACGGTCTTCTGAAGGTGAAGGACGGGGCAGTGGAAGGATTCTCTGCCCTGAAAAGCCTCGTTCCCATCACGGGAAGCCCTTCCATCCGCTACAGCTCGGTCAACGCCAACTTCAACATCGACGGCAAGTCGGTCTTCCTCCTTCCGGGAACCCGGGCCAACGCGGTTCCCGGGGACCGGTTCTACCGTTACCTTTCGGTGGACGGCTCGATCGGGGAGGGAGGGAACCTGGACCTCAAGAGTTACGGAGAAATCAACGTCCGCGGACTGAACCTGCTCCTGGGGGGCCTGGAAGGGCTTCTTTCTTCCGACGGGAGCTGGTCCACGGCCACCTTGCAGCAGTTCCTCGGAGG
>Ga0208695_1000539_pt1 | contig 40123 bp, 28 predicted proteins | sample AD_UKC111_MetaG_FD_184449 | JGI IMG/M metagenome (GOLD analysis project Ga0208695, IMG submission 184449) | Active sludge microbial communities of municipal wastewater-treating anaerobic digesters from Hong Kong - AD_UKC111_MetaG (SPAdes)... | ecosystem: Engineered > Bioreactor > Anaerobic >... | reverse complement strand
ATATGTAGTATTTTTCTACATACAGTATATCGCAAAAACGCCTTGAAGTCCAGTAGTTTCAATAGTTTTGCGAAGTTTTCAAAGATCGATATTACCTGTTTTTAACAGGAGTTATTGCAGTGGAATCAAAGTTCAGCTTTCCAACAAACTGTTAGACTTAGATGTTACTGTAAAAAATACCACGCAAAATAATGTAACATATACAGCTAATTTTACTGATCCAATAGATGCCCTAACAGCTCAAAATAAAATAATTGATCCTGCGATTGTAAATTCAAATAGTACACAAATGGATGTGAAATTTTCAACATTTGCAGTACCTTCAGAACTTGATGTTAAGACACTAGATGAAGGAGCAATCAGCAAAATATCTGCTCAGAGTCCTTATAGAGTTGATTATGCAACTATATATGATTGGACTGCAGAGGTAAATATAAAACTTCCTGCCGGAAAATATATTGTACTTGCAGAATGCAGTGGATTGACTTCAAATTATGGCCTGGAGTTATTTAATGTTACCACATACATAATTGCAACACCTAAGACAACTATAATACCTGGAACTATACTAACAACTAAAATACCGGCTACAGCTACACCAAAACCACTGTTTACACCATATATACCTAAAGTAACACCACCTGTGTGGGACGAGGTAGACCCTTTTAAGTATGCAAACAGAGAAAAAGTTGTTGAATGAAATTACTCAAATAACGACAGTTTCAACATTCTAATTAGAATCACATTTAATTTATTTTGTTAGTTTATTAAGTTTGCCTGAATAGAAATCATCATTTGTTCTGCCAGGTTTAAATATTATTTCTTAGGATAGTATTAATTTGTATAAAGTAAATGAAAAAATCCCCTATGACTGAGGGGATTTTTTCATGATTCATCACTCTCTTAGTTCGTCTAGTTTGTTTAGTTCGTTTGAATTAATATTGTATGCTTTTCCAACCAATTCAATAAATTCTCTGTCTTCATCCTTAACAACAAGCTTTGACTCTTCGTCTTTGAGATAATCATATATTTGTTTAATGCTTAAGCTCCCATATTCGCTATTCCTCAAATTTTCTGCAAACTGTGAAACCATATTGATAAATCTGAATCTTGGAGTAGCTGAATAGAAATCCTTTTTAATGTCGGATGTTTTTACTGTTTTGCTTATTTCGTAGGACTTGTCGGTATCGGGGTCTTTATAGTGCAATTTTACAACTGCTAAATCATCCTTTGCATCCTCTTTGAGTTTTAGTTCATATAAAGCGGTTACTGCATGACCTGCACCTATTTCACCTGCATCTATTTTGTCGTTTTCAAAGTCTTTATCTTCTATGTTTCTATTTTCATATCCTATGAGCCTATATTCTTCAACACTGCTTTTATCAAATTCAACCTGAGCTTTGGCATCTTTGGCTATAACCTGTAAAACCGATGTAAGCTCATTTGTAAAAATCTTTTTTGCCTCATCAAATGTGTCGATGTAGAAGTAATTGCCATCACCTTTGTTTGCTAATTTTTCCAGAAAAATATCATTGTAATTATTCATTCCGAAACCGATTGAAGAGAGTGTTACACCCTTGGCACTGAAGTCTTCGATAGTTTTCAGAATCTCCTCCGCATCTGTGAGACCCTGGTTGGCAACGCCGTCAGTACATAGAATAACCCTGTTATTGGCGTTTTTCCTGAAGTTTTTATCTGCCATCATATATCCTAAACGTAATCCTTCTGATGCATTTGTAGTTCCTTCGGGTTCTAATTGGTTAATCTTTTTCTTTATTAATTTCTTATTATCTGCTGAAGTGTGCTCTAAGAGTGTTCTACCGTCTGTTCCGTATACTACAATTCCGATGCTGTCATTTTCACCCAGTTGATCAACAAGTATATTAAGACTTTGTTTAACAAGTCCCAGTCTGTTTTCCATATTCATTGAGCCTGAAACATCTATTACAAAGGTAAGCACAGAGTCTTTCTTTTCGCTAATGCTTACTTCCTTGCCCTGGATACCAACTTCCATGACATGATAACCTTTTTTAGAAAAAGAAGGTGCAACTTCTGTGTAAATTGAAAATGTATCATTTTTTGGAGGAGTGTACTGCCTTTTAAAATAGTTTATGAATTCTTCAACTCTTACCGATTCCTTAGGTGGTAATACTCCCTGCTCAATATAATTTCTTACCTTGGTATAGGATGCAGTATCTACATCTAAAGCAAATGTGGATTGTGAATCTTCAGATACTTTGGTAAAGGGATTTATACCATAGTCTTCGTAATATGTACCGGAAAACTTACTTTCACCTTCTATAGCTTTACCATTGCTTTGAGTGCTATCGAAATTCCATTCGGAAGGGCCGGCGATATCTACAGCATTATCCGTTTTTAAACCTCCGCACCCTGTCATATTTACCGTTAGTGATATTACCGCCAATAACAATACTATTTTTCTAATTGTCTTTTTCATAATAAAGCCTCCCTGTCTCTAATTTGTAAGAAGTTTCTCTATGCTTTTATTATAGTTAAGACCTTTTTCTTTTTTATGTCTATGTTGTGTCAATTTTGTGACAATTAAAAAAATTTCACATTTGAGGAATAATTATTTTAACGGTAGTGCCTTTATTTTGAATGCTTTCCATACTTATTTTTCCTTTATGCTTTTCAATAATTATATTGGAAATGGCCAGACCAAGCCCGGTTCCGGTGATTCCGTTTGTGTTGGAGGCCCTATAGAATCGTTCAAAAATATTTTTCATATCCTCTTTTGGAATGCCTATCCCTGAGTCTTTCACTATAAATACGGCATTGCTGTTTTCAGTAAACATTTCTGCTTCAATTGTACTTCCTTGATAAGAATATTTAATAGCATTATCAAGTATATTAACAACCGCCTGTACAATTTTTTCGGGATCTGCATTTATAAATACATCGGGTGATATTTTAGACTCGATTCTAGTATTGTTGGCTGCAGCTTTATTTTCCATTCTACTAATGGTATCATTCAGTAAATTGGAAAAGTTTGTCTTTACAAATACAAATGAGTCTTGAAACGAATCATGCCTCGATAAATCGAGAAGCTGGCTCACCAATTTTTCCAGCCTTTCTGCCTCGTTTTTTAAATGATTGAGTGCCGCCTCAGTATCGGCATCACCTGAGACTTCGTCATATAAAAACTCTGAGTAACCTTTTATTGCAGTAAGAGGTGTGCGGATTTCGTGGGATATGTTTGATATGAACTGCTTTTGTCTGCCGATATATTCATATAGCTGTGAGCCCATGGAATTAATGCTTTTACTTAGCCTTCCAAGTTCATCGTTTCTATTCAATTCCAGCACTGTAAAGTCTCGTTTGGCGTAGCGTTCAGTGGTTTCAACCAGTTGATCTATAGGCTTGACAATCTTTTTTGAGATATAAAAGCTTATTATTACAATCAGAAGGCAGAAGACAATTGCACCTGCAAATAGAATGATCAATACATTTTTAAGGTACTCATTTAAAAGATTGAGCTTATATATTATTACAAGCACACCTGCAGTTTTTCCTTTATTCATAATGGGAACGGAATAATAAACTATATTGTTTTTGGTAACAAAAACATTATCGCCCTTTAATGCAGGCTCTAAAACGATCTTTTTGTATTGATCCGGTTTAAAGCTGGATTCCTCTTCAATCTCTACAGGATTGCACAACAGCTGAAGGCTTTTTCCGTAAAGCTCAACCTGTCCGATCCCGGAGCTCAAGTTACCTGCAATTATCTTTGCACTATCGGGGTTTATTTCGGTTTGGGAGGCTTCCTGAAAGAGAAAAACCTGCTTAATATAGGCAAAAATCAATTTGCTCTGATCGATTAATTGGCTTTCAACTGTTTTTTTCTTATAGAGTTCAAGGCTTCCCCATGTAGCTGCACCAATGATGACCATTGATACTATTGTAGCAGCCAGATAAAACACAATAAGCCGGGTGCGAAATTTCATATATCCTTACCTCCAAAACGATATCCCATTCCAAATACGGTTATTATGTACTTGGGGTTTGCACTGTCATCTTCAATTTTCTTTCTGAGCCTTGTAATGCAAGTATCTACTACCCTTGAATCACCCAAATAATCATATCCCCAGATCTTTTGCAGCAAGTCTTCACGACTGAAAACCTTTTTGGGATTTCTGGATAATAGCTCTAAAAGCTGAAATTCTTTCTGGGTTACTTTTATTTCGTCATCGCCTTTGCTTATTACCATATTTGTCAAATCAATTTTAAGATTCCCGCAAATTATGGTTTCTGAGGAATCATCGTTGCTGCGTCTTCTAAGAACTGCTTTTACTCTTGCGATTAACTCGAGGGATTCAAAGGGTTTGGTAATATAGTCATCGGCACCGCTTTCTAATCCTAAAACCTTATCAATTACCTCATTTTTTGCAGTAAGCATTATAATGGGAATTTTGCTGCTGTTAAATATTTCTTTACATATATCATATCCGCTCATATCGGGCAGCATCAGGTCCAATATTATAAGATCGGGCTTATGGCTTTTAGCGGCAGATAGACCGCTCCTGCCGTCCGGTGCGGTAATGACCTCGAAATTTTCTCTCTTAAGTATTAACTGGATTAAATCTCTTACAGAGCTTTCATCTTCAATAATCAATATTTTTTTCATATTCAACCCCCTCTAAAAGGTCATTTTAAAAGCTAAACTATCTATTTGCCCTATTAATTATATTAACATCCATTTTGGTTTCTGTCATTCTGTAAGTAATTGGTGTTTAAGTATGGCGGAACTATAAAGGAATTTATACTGTATAAACATTATAATATGCCCAATATTGCATGTTTTTACCTGTACATAATGTTAATATAATTATATAATTAAATAGAAGACAATTATTTCAATATAGGTAAACTCAATATATAAATTATTATATATATTTGAATATATAAAGAACTGAATATTTAAACTTATATATAATTTAGATACATAAAAATTTAAACATATAAAATTTAATTTTATATATATTAAATACGATTAATTATTACATTTATTTATCGCAAAATCCCGGTAAAGCATTCGTTATTTTGCTCTGCAAAATGTAAGATTAATAACGTATTTAATTTAGATACTATAAATTTTAAAGGAGGATTGCGTCATTATGGTAAAACAAAAACGGAAAGTATCGCGTATGAGACTTTCCCGAGCTATTATCACAATACTTGTGATTTCTCTGCTGCTTCCTTCAACGGTTGTTACTCCCCAAACTCATGCTGCTTCTTCACCGCGTACGGGAGGGGCGTTTTACAATTATGGAGAAGCTTTACAAAAAGCACTTCTTTTCTACAAAGCCAACCGTCTTGGCGATTTGCCCGATGATTACATTTTACCGTATCGTGCAGATGCGGCAATGACAGACGGTCAGGATGTAGGACTTGATCTTACAGGAGGCTGGGCAGATGCCGGTGATGGTATTAAATTTACCCATACCATATCCTATGCGGCCGGTCAGTTGGGATGGAATGTATATGAATACCGTGAAGCATTTGAAAAATCCGGTCAATTGGATGTTATTCTGGATGAAATCAAATGGGGAACGGATTTCTTGATAAAAGCCCATCCAAAGCCTGAAGAGTTGTATTATATGTGCGGGTACAATGAGTCCGATCATGGTTATTGGATTCCTCATGAGCTATTGGATGTTATGACGGATAGAAAGTCATTTGTACTTAATCCCTCAACACCCGGGTCCGATATAGCAGGTATAACTGCAGGTGCTCTGGCTATCGCGTCAATTATATTCGAGCCGACAGATCCTGAATATGCCGAAAAATGCTTAAAACATGCAAAAGAAATTTTTGCTTTTGGAGATAAATATAGAGGTAAAAATCCTCTCAATGTATTGTACCCCTCAGGAAGCTATTTGGATGATCTTGCTTGGGGAGCCATATGGCTGCGCATAAAAACAGGAGATTCTACATATCTTGAAAAGGCAAAGGAATGCCTTCCCACTACATCATTAGGAGGCGGCCATACCCATTGCTGGGATGATGTTAGTTATGGTGCCGCATTGAAGATCGCACAGGTTACCCATGATGAAGGGTATGTTGCCATGGTTGAGAAAAATCTGGACTGGTGGATGCCAAACGGAGGGCTCACTTATACACCGGGTGGCTTGGCATGGCTTTCACCATGGGGGTCTTTGAGGTATGCTACTACAGCAGCATTCCTTGCCTTTGTATGGGCTGACGATGAAACCGTTGGAACGCCATCTAAAAAAGAAACATATCGCAAATTTGGAGAAAGCCAGATTAACTATGCTTTAGGCGATAATCCGCGAGGAGGAAGTTATGTAGTAGGTTTTGGCGAAAACGCACCGGAACATCCTCATCACAGGACTGCTCATGGTTCATGGACAAGTATGCTTGATGTACCCGGCTTCCATCGCCATATACTTTATGGTGCACTGGTAGGAGGCCCAAATGCAGATGACGGTTGGAAGGATGATATAACCGATTACAGGTTGAATGAAGTTGCTATTGACTATAATGCAGGATTTGTAGGTGCTCTGGCAAAAATGTACGATATGTATGGAGGAGATCCTCTTGAAAATTGGCCACAGCCTGAAGACTTCAGAGCAAAAGAAGATAATCTGACTGAATATTTTTGCCGAGGCTGGATAATTTATGAAGGATTCGGAACAACAAATATTATGTTTCAGGTTAATAACCGTTCGGCCTGGCCACCGACAGTAAAGGATAAGCTTTCTGTTAGGTATTTTATGGATCTTTCGGAATTATTTGAAGCAGGAAAAGGTTTAGACGATGTACAGTTAACTCTTGGAGATCACCAGGGAGCAAAACTCATTGGTCTTCAGCATTATAAGGACAATATATATTATTTTACCGTTGATTTTTCAGGAACAAAGATAATGCCTGCAGAATGGGAAATGTGCGAGAAAGATGCTACTGTAACAATCAAATATAAGGATATGAATATAGGTTCAAACGAAAATGACTGGTCATACCAGACATTGACCGGACCACCGGATTATGATGCATCATCATTCAAGGGGATGACACCATATATACCGGTATATGATGACGGCAAGCTTCTTTGGGGTGAAGAGCCGGGAGGAATTAAGCCTTCGCCTACACCTACAAAAGGACCTGCTTCAAGCACACCCACTCCAACAAAACCGACATCCGATATAATAGCTGAAGATGTTAACGGAGACAGAGTGGTAAACATGGCAGATGTAATTCTTTTGGCTAAATGCTTTAATGCAACAATTGGTGACAGCAAGTATCAGGAAAAGTGCGATATCAATAAAGACAATGTAATAAATTTCAGTGATGTAATTAAAATTGCTGTCAAGTTTAATTATACCTATTGAAGAATGATTGAATTATCTGTTTACTAATATAATGGGACTTTATTCTAAGAAGCAGAATCTTCTAAGGGTAAAGTCCCCAAATTTTTATAACTTCAAGCTTTATACTTCATTATACTCTTATTTAATTAAATAAGATCATCAACATTATGTTTGTCGACTACATCTGTTCTTGTCCATATTACTTCACTTTCAGGCTTTACATTTGCGGCAAGATAGTTGTAAAGATAAATTATAGGATCATGTCCCTGACCGAATGGGTCTTGCCCAATAGCAGCGTGTATTATTCCTTCTTTTATTAATTTAAAAATTTCTTTGTCAAAATCAAAGCATACAATTTTAGTTTTTCCAACCAAATTTAGATCTTTAATAGCTTTTGCCGCACCGATTACTCCTCCTCCGGTTGTTAATATTCCATCAACATTTGAATTTTTGCTTAAATAGTCTTTAACTGCATTGTAAAGTATATCAATATTGTCGGAAGCTTCCGTTTCTTCAACGATTTTAATTTTTTTGCATTTGTTTAAGCGTTCTTTTATTTTTTCTGTTCGTATTTTATGAACTGATATTGATAGGTCGCCCCGGAATAGTGCCACATTTCCTCTGCCGTTTAAGGCCTTAATCATTAAATTGGCAGCTAATGTTCCTGCTTCAGCAATGTTTGGTCCAAAGTAAGCCAATTTTTTCGAAGGTACAGGTAAATCGCAATTAAATACCATTACCGGTATATTTTTTTGCGATGCTTTATCTATTAGAGAAGCAAGTTCCAGTGTAAAGCCGGGGCAAATGATTCCATCGCAGCCCTTTTCTATGTATTCAGCAAATGTATCTGATATACTCTGACCTGTATTTTGGGTAAAGCCGAAATATTCAATTTCTGCGTTTTTCATGGACAATTCCTTTTGGGCATACAATACGCCTTGTCTTACGCCGACCCAGAATTCATGATCCAATGGGCTTAAAAACACAATTTTAAGTTTTTTTGTGCTTACAGTATCGACTGGGGTTACGGAAGTTTTAAACCGTTTAACCAGCTTCTCAATTCCATTTAGCATATTCCTCAATGAGGAGATATTGTTGCTAATTGTTTCTGCATTTACAAGCTCTTGCTGGGTAACGGCTGCAACTTCCTGGGTTTCTGAAGAAATCCTGTTGGATGTATCGAGCAGATGCTTACCCTTTTCTTCAGCTTCATGGGTGCTGACAGATATAACACTTGCTTCGGAGTATACCTTTTTTGTGTCGGCACTTAATATATCTGCATTTTCCTTTATTGTATAAAAGGATTCCTTGATAACTGAAAACAATTCTCTGCTTACATCATAGCTTTCAATACATTCCGCAATGCTGCTTCTGACATTGTTACTGCTATTGGAAACATTGTTCAATAATGTTTTTATTTTTGTAATGCTTTGTCTTGTATGATCGGATAGATTATTCATTTGGGCAGCTACAATTGAAAACCCTCTGCCGCTTGCTCCTGCTCTTGCTGATTCGATGGAGGCATTAAACGCAAGCATTTTCAACTGATCTGTTATGTTTATTATTAATTCTCCCAGTTGGTGTATTTCTTTTAATTCAGCATTTAGATTTTCAATAAAGCCTGATGTGCTGGCTAAATTATCTGCAATAACATTCATTTGCCTATAATAGTCATCTAAGTTTTGACTTCCTGTATTGGTGGAGTCCACCATGCAGTTTACAAGGCTTTCTATGTTTGCCAAACTGGATTCAATGGAAATTACTCTTTCATTGACATTATTAATACTTTCTAAGGTATCTTTTACGATTCTCAGCTGTTCATGGGCCTTATCTGCCACATTGCTCATGCTTGCTGCAATTTGCTCATTGCCTTTATAGCTGTTGTCAACACTTTTTGACACTTTGTCTATTGTTGTCGTATAATAGTACTTGACATGAAGACCAAGAACAAATAGTCTAAAATAATAAAGAAAGTAATATAGGAAGTTATAGCTTGATTGGGAAATATATATAATGACAATAAATCAATGGAGGATAATATATGCATAATTTTATTAAGGGACAAAAGGCTAAAATTCAAGATATTGTAGGCTCAGAGGTATTTGAAGTAGGAGTATATATAAATGCATCCATGACAATAGATATTACCTGTTTTGGTCTGGATGAAAAAAAGCAGCTTTCGGACGACAGATATATGATATTTTACAACCAGATGAGTTCGCCTGAGAAAAGTATTGAAATGACAGAAAACAATCAAAACAAGGGAACCTTTAAATTAAACCTAAAAATGCTGCCTTCTACAATAAAGAACCTTGTTTTCACCGCCACAATTGATGGTGAACAGAAAATGTCGGATATTATATCGGGGGAATTTTATATTAATGTTAATGGACAAAAAATGGTCAACTATCAATTTAACAATAAGGACTTCAAGAATGAGAGGGCTGTAATAATTTCTGAAATATACTTCAAGGATGTATGGAGAATCGGAGTGGTTGGCAATGGCTTCGATGGGGGATTAAGTGCTCTGTTGAAGCATTTCGGAGGAGTAGAAGCAGATGAGCAGCCGGCAGAAAAGCCGTTACAGGAAACAGTAAGGGATACAGTGCAGAATACGCCACAGAACACACCACAGAATATACAGCAGGATACAGAGAAGCAACCGTCACAACAGCAAATGACACAGAACACTGTTTTGGAACAACAAGGCTTAGAGTCTTCCGGACAAGCAGTTAATCTTCAAAAGAGAATACTGCTTGAGAAGAAAATGGAAGAGAAGGCACCGAAAATACTTTCTCTGGCGAAAAAAGCAACAATTTCTTTAAAAAAAGCAGGTCTGGAAAACCATACAGCAAAGGTTGCACTTTGCCTCGATATTTCGGGTTCAATGAGCTCTCTTTATAAATCCGGCAAAATTCAGGAATTTGCTGAAAGGATTCTGGCATTAGGCTGCAAATTTGATGATGACGGATCCATAGATATTTTCCTGTTCGGTGCTAAAGCACATGAAGCGGGAGCACTTAGCATCGATAACTTTAACGGTTATATAAGATCCCTTATACAAAAGTACCCTCTTGAAGGAGGAACTTATTACGGTAAAGCAATGAATATTATCAGAAAGTTTTATTTTCCAAACAGTATTAATAGAAAAATAATAAAGGCAGAGTGTCCTGTGTATGTAATGTTTGTTACTGATGGTTCTACATTTGATGAAAATGCGACTCGTGCTAATTTGCAGGACTCTTCATATCAGGCAATATTCTGGCAATTTATGGCAATTGGAAGATCCTCCAAAGATGTAAAAAAGAAAGGTAGAGGGGGATTCTTTAAAAGCATTGGAGCAAGTGATTTCAGGTTTCTAGAGGAGCTGGACAATCTTCAGGGAAGACTGATTGATAATGCGAATTTCTTTAGCGTAGAGGATCCTTCAAGTATTTCTGACGAGGAGTTGTATGATTTGCTGATGGCTGAGTATCCCACATGGTTGAAGCAAGCTCGTGATAAAGGTCTTATCTGAAATCTGTTATGAATTAATAATAGTCAGGGATGTATTAAAATCGGCCCTGACTATTATTTTTTTGGGAAATTATCATTGTTTTGACTAATGAATTTATGCATGGTATCATATTAAATGCTGTATTGATTTATTTAGACATGCCTTATTTAATGCGTATAAGATAGATTAGGGGAGAAATTTGAAATGAGGAAAGAAAGATTAAAAACAGTCATGGCTATGGCATTGATTATTCCTGCTTTAGGTATGCCTGGAAAAGTTACAGCCGATATAAATAAAGGATTTAAAGATTTATATACGAATGATTGGTTTTACTCTTCGGTTTTAAGGTTAAATTCATTAAATGCAATTTCAGGGTTTCCGGATAACACTTTTAAGCCCCACAATTATACTACAAAGGCAGAGTTTGTTAAAATTTTGCTGGATGCATTCAGAGTACCTATTGAAAGAGGATATAGCTTTTCCGACACTAAGGACCATTGGTCCAGTAACTATGTGTCAACTGCAATAGCAAATGGAATCATTTCCTATAATACATATAATGACAGGTTCGAGTCTGATAGTTTTATTACCAGGATTGAAATGGCAACTATGATATTGTCAATGCTCAATGTTCGGTATATTGACGGGGAAAGCCCGTTTGATGACATTTCAAGCAAGGTGGCAAGTACAGCTTTTCACGAGTGCTTGATTATGGGAAGCATTAAAAACGGAAAGAGATACTTCAATCCTCATTCCAGCGTTACCAGGGCTGAGGTCAGTGCAGTCATAGTTAGGGCTATTGATTACATGGAAAATCCTGAAGCCTATAAGAGAAACTGTACGCAAGAGATAGCCAAGCAGGAAAAATTAATAAAAGAGCAAATACAGGAAATCCAAACACAAAAATTATATGATACTTTGGTTAAGCCATCTGCAGTTATAGCAGAAATCACAGAAAATGCAAAATTATTTTCATCATACCATACTTCATCCGGTGTTATTGGCACAGTGAAAAAAGGAACCAAAGTAGAGATTATATACGGTATGTTTACCGAATGGTTTTATATATCGTACAGTAATGTTAAAGGATGGGTTCAAAGAAATGTTCTTTCAATACCGCCTGATCCTCCTACAAATGTAAATAAAATGACAAAAGAGCAGCTTGAGGGCTTCGTTAACTATAAAGGATTTACGAGCGGTTCTGCGTATTTGGTTTGGGTGGATATTGACAGGCAGTTGACTTATGTGTTTACAGGATCTAAGGGAAATTGGAAGCATAATAAAACTATTCAATGCTCAACTGGGAAAAATGAATCGCCAACCATTCGAGGAACATTTACCGTATCTCGAAGAGGTGACTGGTTTTATAATTCCAGATATAGGAGTGGTGCAAAGTACTGGGTTGAATTTTGCGGTGATTACCTCTTTCATTCAATCGCATTAGATGCATATGGCAAAATAAAAGATCCTACATTGGGAGTAAGAGCATCTTCAGGTTGTGTAAGGATGTCCCTTGAGGACAGTAAATGGATTTATAATTATATTCCGAAGGGCACTACTGTTTGGGTAAATTAATAACGGGCGTTTGCCATACATGTCAAAATTGTCTGCATTTAATCCAAATCAGTGTTATAATAAGTGCTATAATTAATGATAGTGTATTGAAGTGAATAGTATTATATATTTGAGGCAATTAATATATATTAGAGGTGGATGATGAAAAGGGAATTTACATATTCGTTATTGCGGACATTGATTAAAAACCGTGATTTCATGCCTATGCAGGATGCGGACGGTAAATACAGGATATATGATAGAATAAATATTCTGACAAAGAATTCATATGGTGCATTGATAATTGTTGAATTATTGGATGGAGATAGTTTAACAAGTGAGGAAATTGAAAATAGGCTTAAAGGAAATCAAAATATTATATACCAGATACAAGAAGGAGTTGCTCAATACATTTATGAAGTATTCATTTTTAGCTCATATCCCGAGAAGGATAAGCTGAACATAATTAAAGCTGCACAATATCAAAAGTCGAAAGACAGGAAATACATCAAATGCATAAGTGTAAACTTAGAAAGCAAGTCGGTTGAAAGGCATTTTAAATTGCCTTTGACTGATGATGGAATAACCAAGAATATAAAAGCTATATTGAAGCAAGGGTTGTATAGACAAATCGAGGACTTTGATATTGAGGAAGTAGTTACTCAAAAGAGGGACGAGCTTCAGATAAAGCTTGAAGCAAAGTCACCAACTGTAGCTTATGCACTAATAGCTTTGAACGCAATAATATGGATAGCTTTGAATTTATATTCAAAGAAATCGGGTATAGCGTATAATGAAGTAATGTTTCAATTTGGTGCTAAAGATACCGGTCAAATACTATCTGGTGAATATTGGCGATTTATTGCACCTGTATTCTTGCATTTTGATATAGCTCACATTGCACTTAATTGCTACTCATTGTATGCCTTAAGCATTGTGGAAAGGGTATTTGGCCATGCAAAATTTTTGGTAGTTTACCTTATAGCAGGTATTATGGGTAATATTGCAAGTTTTCTGTTTTCAGCCGGTTTAGGAGCCGGAGCGTCAGGTGCAATATTCGGACTGCTTGGGGCATTGCTTTATTTCGGGTTGCAAAAGCCTGCTCTTTTTAGGGCTTATTTTGGTGCTAATGTACTGGTCATGATATTTATCAACCTTGTATACGGTTTTTCAAGATCGGGAATTGATAATTCTGCTCATATCGGTGGTCTCATTGGAGGTTTTTTGGCTACAGGTGCGGTTTCAACTTCAGATAGAACAAAGTGGTACTTAAATAGGTTTGTTTATATTGCAGTGACTGTAGCAGTTGTTGTATCAAGCCTTTTATATGGCTTTGGCAATCAGGAAAGCAAAATAACATTAAAAGTGAGTGAAATGCAGAAGCTTATTGAAAAAGAGCAATGGACTGAGGTTATTGAGGAAGCTCAAGATATTTTGGAATTAGAGCCTAAAAGGGAATACAATAATGTGCGTGCATACTGGGGTTTGGTATGGGGACAGATATATACGGGTAAACTTGATGAAGCCGTGAAAAATTCCAAGAAATTGACTGAAATCGCTCCGAGGGAAGGACATTATCTTTCCGGTGTGGTTTACTTATATTTAGGTATGTATAAAGATTCCAGAAACGAGATTAGCGAAGCGGAAAAATTAAAACCGGACCATCTTGAACTTGATGAAGCATTGAAAAAAATTGATGAAGCTTTGAAAAGTATAGGGTATTGATATACGGATTCTAGTTTGCCTCTTGACATATGGAGGTTACAGATGTAAACTGATATTAGGTTACAATTGTAACCTCTAAGGAGGCGATAATATGAATCCATTAGCATCAAAAATATCAGACTCTGAAGCGGAAATAATGAAAGTACTATGGGAAGCAGAATGCGAGCTCCCTATGGCAGAAATAAGAAAAGTACTTGAAGCAAAAAGCAATTGGGATACATCCACAATTAAGACATTGCTTCGCAGGTTATGTGAAAAGGGCGTTGTTCTAGGATCAAAAAGAGATGTGTTCTACTATAAGCCGCTTGTTACTGAAGCTGAGTATAATGAATTCCATACACAGACCTTGATTGACCGCTTGTTTGCCGGCAGTGCAAAAAAGCTTGTAGCATCTTTATTAGGAAGCAAGAAACTTGATAAGTCGGACATTGAAGAACTTCGCAATATGTTCAAGGTAGGTGACAGGGATGAATGATATCATTAAGCTTGTGTTGTCCCTTTCATTGTCCGGCAGCATTCTTGCCCTGCTAGTTCTTATTCTTAAGCCGCTAATAAAGAATAAAGTATCAAAATCCATGCAACACATGCTTTGGATAGTAGTAATTCTTAGATTCTTGATACCCTTGTCTTTTGAAAGCAGCATTATTAATGAATTGTTCTATGGAAGTGACAAAATAAGCTCTTATGTCAGCTCTAAACATATTGAAATTCAAAATGCTGACCAAATAGACAAGAATCTAGATTCATCCAATCATGACTATTCAAAAGATTCAAACAATTTAAAAAATACAGAATATTTATCGGAATGGTCCAATCAATATGATTCATCTTCTGGGACCGTTTTATCAAGATTTTATGGGAATATGGCTCATACCAAAACAAGTAGATGGGAATATTTAACTAGATACTTGAAGTATTTGTTTGACAGATATGCTATGTATGTTTGGATTTTTGGAGCTTTAACCTTTTTTATTTTAAATCTCATTGGATACTTGAGATTTATAAATAAGATTAAAATGGCAAATAAGCCTGCAGCGGATGACCAAAATCAATTATTAAACAGCTTGCTTAATATAGGACACAAATTGAAACTCTTTCGCAACCCTAATATTGAAACACCAATGTTGATTGACATTGTAAGACCTATGGTTATCATTCCCGACAAAGAATTTTCCAAAAGGCAGCTAAAATATATTTTCCTTCATGAGATTAATCATATGAAGCGGTTTGATATAGCAATAAAGTGGCTGACAATGATAACACAATCCATTCACTGGTTTAATCCGCTCATATATCTTGTAGGAAGGGAAATAAACCATGTTTGCGAATTGGCTTGTGATGAAGCTGTTATAAAAGATTTAAGTGCAAAAGAAAAACAAGACTATGGGGATACCCTTATTGATATTGCATCTTGCGATAGCTATCATTTAGGAGCATTACAGGCGACTATGTATGAAGATAAAAGAAGCCTTAAGGATAGACTTACCGCCATCATGAATCATGGAAAAAGGTCGAAAGCAATAATAATTCTATCGGTAACTTTATTTATATCTGTTGTAGCAGGTGCATTGTATTTGGGAGCGGGAATCGGAAAAGGGGCCACTCCTCCCAATATATATATAAGTGCTGAATATGAAGAAACAAGGACAGCAGTTATCGGAACTTATTCATGGAATTCGGTAATTGCAGACTCAATAAGTCCTATTAAAATGAAATACAAACCGGAAAATGTAGTTAATGTAAGTTCAAGGCAGCATTTATCAATAAGCACGCAAAAGTTTGAAACGGACAGGAAGTATGATTTTTCATTAAAAAGTCTTAATGTTTTCAAGGATGGTAAGAAAGTACAGTTTGAAGCTCCAGACCCAAGTATAATGAATGGGGGATTATATTGTCAAGCACCGGCTGATAGCGGTGAGTATATTTATGAGGTTGTACTGGACTTTGATAATAAAGGACAGGTGACATATTCCTTTGTTGTACGAGTTGATATGGTTGTTTATGATCTGAATTTTATTTCACAGCTCAGAACTCCATACGTAGGAGATGCACCGAAGGTCTGGGATTTGGTACAAAGTTTGCCTCCTCCTGAAAAGAGTTTTAAGCAACATTATATTTCTTTGGAAACTGAAAAAAAGCCATATGGACTCACTGCTTTTTATGAGCCGAAATACGATGGTACATATGTCAGTGAATGGCCGCTTATTAAAAAAGATGAAGGAAGCTATTCCAATGTTGAGAAAAATGCACTGGTTTTATTTTGTATGATTGACAATGTAGATAATGTGACATTTGCATTTCGCAATTCACCGTCCGATGGAAAACTTGATGAATCCAAATATGACTCTAAATTTACTTTTTTGCGGAGTGATTTTGAAGAAAGGTATGGAGACCTTAATTTATTGGGTAAAGACATTCAAAGGCTTCGTGAAGTTTTGGAAGGCAAAAATATTGATGTGGAACTCGAAAACTCACCTTGGCTTATCGATGATCAGGAATATTGAATGTTAGAACTTGTAGACATAATATTTAATATCCAAACGTTTTTTTCAAAACTCATTATTTTGATAATAGAATTTACTTAGAGAATACTATGTATTCATAAGTATTTATATGTTTTCTTTAATTGACATAAAAAATCAAATTATATAATAATTGGTATAATGAATAATTAATAAAGGAGTGTATTTGATGAAAAAAATAAGGATTACAATTTTAGCTAGTGTTTGTATGTTCTGTGTTGGAGTTGCTGCTTTTGGTGCTTCATTAAGTACTGAAATTAAGGCAGTACTGAGTAAAGAAATTAAAATCAGGTATTCCAGAGTTGTTCAAGAAATGAAGGACGCTAACGGAAATTCTGTGTACCCCATTATATATAATGGTACTACATATATTCCCGTTCGTTCGGTAAGCAATATGTTGGATATACCCATAAACTGGGATGCAGATACAAAAACTGTTATAATTGGGACAGAAGAAAAACAGCCTAAGAGTGTATTGAGCTTTAAGGCAAGGACATCCAATGTTAGTAGTAAAGTAACGGATAAAGCTTCATTAACTGTAAAAGGAGAATTCGGAGCGGATATCAAATATAATGACGGAATAGCTTGTGAGCTTTCGAATGGCGGGGCTTCAAATGGTATTAGCTATGCATATAAAGCTGAAATAGGAGGAGCATACAGCAAGTTATCGTTTGATGCTTATATTGCTACAGAGGAGAAATATATTGGAAAACAATTTACAATATATATTTATAATGTTGATACAGGAGAAACATTATTGAATATGAAGATAAATGGAGGAGAAATTAAAAAAGTTGAAGATATTGACATAACAGGAGTAAAAACAATAGGATTTTCAGCAAATGGTATTTCAGGAGCAGGAAGCCATGGCTATGCATACTTCTTTAATCCTATAGTAAAATAAACTATAAATAATAGTAAAATACATAAAAAGAGAGTTCCCTTAAAATTAGAAGTTTTATTGATCACTTTTAATTTTAAGGGCCTACTATAGAAATTAAAGTATTACACAGGCATCTGCTGTACCTGCTGTTCTTCTATATAGATTTCTTCTTGATATTCTTTAATAACATCTACCAGTGCTTGCATTTTTTCAAAAAAGACAACAATAACATCGCCTTTTCCGGCCTTTTGTAATGCCTGTCTTAGAGCATCCACTTCGTCAGGAACTATTTTAACGGAATCTTTTGATATGCCTGATGATAATGCTCCTCGGTACAAAATTTTAGCTACTTCCAAAGGCTGTCTTTCTCGTAAATCACTGTCTTCCTTAATATAGATATAGTCAAATGAATTTCCTGAAATTTTTCCGACATTATAAATATCCGTATCAAGCCTGTCTCCCGGAACTCCGATGACACCTATCAGCCGGGATGGTTTTAATGCCTTCAATCCATCTATGGTAACGCGATAACCTTCGATATTGTGTCCATAATCGAGAACAACCTTGAAACCTCCAAGATCGTATATGTTAAACCTTCCCGGATTGCTGTTTACATCAGAGCCAAACTCACTTAAAGCTTCTCTTATTACATCAAAGGATGTACCGAGTGCAAAACATGCACCAATTGCTGCCATACTGTTATATATGTTATGCTTTAATTTCCCGGCAAGTGTTGCAGGAATATCCATTAGCTTAATAAAATTCATTGATATACCTTTGCATGTTATATAAATATCGTTATTTCTTGTGTATACTGCAGAGCCGCCTTTAGCTATATGCTCTGTCAATATGGGATTTTCCTTATTCATAGAGAAAAGTATGTGCTTTCCAGCTGCTCTATCTCTTGCTTTCATTACCCAGGGGTCGTCGGCATTAAGGATACATGCACCGTTGTTCTTTACTGCCTTGATGACCAGGGACTTTACATGAAGTAGTTCATCCATTGTATTGATTCCATCGATGCCAAGGTGGTCTTCTGTAAGATTGGTAAAAACAGCTATATCGGCTTTATCATACCCAAGCCCATCTCTAACAATACCGCCTCTTGCTGTTTCAAGCACTGCAGCTTCAACCTTACTGTTGCTAAGTATTGTTTTTGCACTTTTTGGGCCGGTTGTATCGCCATCTTCAATGCATGTTTCATTTATATAAATCCCATGTGTGGCTGTTGTACCGACTGTAAGCCCCTGCTTCCTTAAAATACTGCTTATCATTCGTGTAGTGGTAGTTTTGCCATTGGTACCTGTAATTGATACTATCGGTATTGTATATGGTATTTCTTTTATTCCCAAACTTTTCACTCCAATGCGTGATTTTTTAGTATATATATATTCTGAAACAATTGATTAAGAAATATTTTTGAGAATAATGTATGAATAGTATTATGTATTACAATAATGTCAGATTTATACTCTGCGAGGCAAAGAAGCGTAGAAAAAGATATTTTTTTTATTTTTCTTAAATTTAGCTGAAAAAACATGCAAAATAAACATCTAAAAAGAATAGACAATCAAAATCATGATAAATTTTAAAAAATGTCGAAACATGAAATGACAAATTCAAAATATTCGGCTATAATAAATATGGTCATAAAGAATGTTAAAAAAATAACTTACTCTAAATATTGGAGGATAATCCTGTATATGGAAAAGTAGAGTAAAACAAAGAGGTTATTCTTTATATGCCAATGGAGGTATTCATTATATACCAATGGAGGTGTTTTACGGTATGCTTATGGTATTATGGGTATACTGTAAAACATTTTATATAAATTTATAAATTATATATTATATTGTAAAGAGGGAAAGTTTATGAAAACATTAGCAAATCACAAGCGAATTAAAGTTACGGTCAATGGACGTGAAATTGAGGTTTACGACAATTTGACTATCCTTCAGGCATTATTGCAGGAGGATATTCATATACCTCATCTTTGTTATGACATCAGGCTTGAGAGGTCAAACGGAAACTGCGGATTATGCGTCGTAGAAGTAGAAGGAAGAGATGTAAAAGCATGTCAAACACCTATAAAAGAGGGTATGGTTATTTGTACAAATAGCCCAAGGCTTGAGAATTATCGTAGGATCCGTTTAGAACAGCTCCTTTCGGATCATAATGCAGATTGTGTTGCACCATGTGTAATGACTTGTCCTGCAAACATAGACATTCAGGCATATCTTCGTCATGTTGGAAATGGAAATTATGAAGCTGCAATCAGAGTAATCAAGGATAACAATCCTTTCCCTATTGTATGTGGCCGTGTATGTCCTCATACATGTGAAGCGGCATGCCGCCGTAATCTTGTAGATTCACCGGTAGCAATCAATTATGTTAAAAGATTTGCTGCAGACTGGGATATGGAAAGGGGACCATGGATTCCGGAATTAAAGCCCTCAACGGGTAAGAAAATAGCTATTGTGGGTGCTGGACCTTCAGGTCTGTCAGCTGCATATTATAGTGCAATAAACGGTCATGATGTGACTGTATTCGAACGCCAGCCTCATGCAGGCGGAATGATGAGATACGGTATTCCTGAATATCGTTTGCCGAAAGCTACTTTAGATAAGGAAATTGATATAATGAAAAAGATGGGTGTCAAGATTATGACAGGTAAAGCTTTAGGAACACACATCCGTCTTGAAGATCTCAATAACGATTTTGACGCGGTTTATCTCGCAATAGGATCATGGCGTGCAACTCCTATGCATATTGAGGGAGAAAATCTTGAAGGTGTATGGCTCGGAATACAATACCTTGAGCAGGTAACAAAAGGCATGGACATAAAGCTTGGTGATAATGTAGTTGTCATCGGTGGCGGTAATACTGCAATAGACTGTGCCCGTACAGCACTTCGTAAAGGTGCAAAATCGGTTAAGCTGATTTATCGCCGTACACGTGAAGAAATGCCGGCTGAGCCCTATGAAGTTGAGGAAGCTTTGCATGAAGGAGTGGAAATGCTGTTCTTGATGGCACCGAATAAAATTGTTATGAACGGCGGAAGGAAAACACTTCACTGTATGGAAATGAAGCTTGGTGAACCGGACCGTTCAGGCCGTCGCCGTCCTGTTCCTGTTGAAGGTAGTGATATTTTGATAGATGCAGATACAATTATTGGAGCAATCGGTCAAAGTACAAATACACAGTTCCTATATAACGATATGCCCGTTAAGCTTAATAAATGGGGTGATATTGAAATAAACGGTAACACAATGCAAACATCCGAGGTAAAGATATTTGCAGGTGGTGACTGTGTTACAGGCCCTGCAACAGTTATTCAGGCAGTAGCAGCAGGTCGTCATGCCGCTGATGCTATGGATAGTTTTCTCATGAAGGGATATGTTCATGTGGAAAATGCAGACTATAGCTGTAGCCGTGGGTCAATGGAAGATTTGCCAAAGTGGGAATTTGAAGAAATGCCTAAAATTCCTCGTGCCAAAATGCCTGATCTGTTAGTGAGTCAGCGTAAAAACAATTTTAATGAAGTTGAGCTCGGACTTCCTGAAGAAGCGGCTAGACAGGAAGCTAGACGCTGCCTCAAATGCGGATGTAAGGAGCGGTATAGCTGTGACCTTAGAAAGGAAGCACAGGCACATAAAATTGAATATATCGATCCGATTCATGAACGCCCATATATACCGATAGTGGATGATCATCCTTTCATTATTCGCGATCACAACAAATGTATTTCCTGTGGACGTTGTATCGCTGCTTGTGCAGAGATTGAAGGACCGGATGTTTTGACGTATTACACAAAACATGGTCGCCAGCTTGTAGGAACAAAGAGCGGTCTTCCATTGCAGGAAACTGACTGTGTAAGCTGTGGCCAGTGTGTGAACGCATGTCCATGCGGTGCTCTTGATTATAGACGTGAAAAGGGAAAAGTGTTCAGAGCCATCAATGATCCTAATAAGGTTGTGGTAGGTTTTGTGGCTCCTGCGGTACGCAGTATAGTTTCATCATATTTCGGTATTCCATATAATGAAGCATCGCCTTTTATGGCCGGTATATTAAGAAAAATGGGATTTGATAAGATATTTGACTTTACATTTGCTGCCGACCTGACAATTGTAGAAGAAACAACTGAGTTTTTAACACGTGTTGATAAAAAAGGTGTAATGCCTCAGTTTACATCATGTTGTCCGGGATGGGTGAACTTTGTTGAAAAGCGTTATCCGCAAATTATACCACACCTTTCAACATGTAAATCACCGCAACAAATGATGGGTGCTACTGTTAAGAATCATTATGCAAAGCTGGCTGGTGTGAAAAAGGAAGATCTGTTTGTAGTTTCAATAGTGCCATGCCTTGCTAAAAAATATGAAGCTGCCCGTCCTGAGTTCGCTCCTGAAGGAATCAGGGATGTAGATGCTGTTCTCACTTCAAGCGAAATGCTTGAAATGGTTAAACTCTTGCGTATAAAGACATCCGATATAGAGCCTCAGGAGTTTGATGATCCGTACAAGAGGGTTACAGGTGCAGGTATTCTATTCGGTGCCTCCGGAGGTGTTGCTGAAGCTGCTCTTCGTATGGCTGTTGAAAAGCTTACAGGAAAAGTGCTTACAGATCATCTTGACTTTGAAGAAATCCGTGGCTTTGATGGTCTAAAGGAAGCTACAGTCGATGCAAACGGCACAAAGGTACGTGTTGCGGTTATAAGCGGTTTGCATAATGCAGAGCCTATAGTTGAAAAGATAATACAGGGTGTTGATGTGGGGTATGACCTTATAGAAGTCATGGCATGTCCAGGCGGATGTATATGCGGTGCGGGACATCCGGTACCTGAAAAGATTGATGCTATGGAAAAACGTCAGCAGGTTCTTGTAAATATAGATAAAACTGCCCAGTATCGTAAGTCCCAGGAAAATCCTGATATACTAAGACTTTACAACGAATTCTATGGTGAACCAAACTCTCACTTAGCACATGAACTGCTGCACACAAGCTACACACCAAAAGTTGGTGACAATGCATGTAACACTGTTCGCAAGAAAGCCAACTCGGCCTTTGTTACACAGGAATTTACCATCTGTATGTGTGAATCATGTGCAGGAAAGGGTTCAAAAGAGCTTTATAGCAATCTGTCGGAGACTGTTAAGAAATTGAAGATGGATTCCTTTATAAATGTTAAAACTATACGTTTAAAGGATACTCATCCAGGCAGCGGTATTTATATAACACTTAACGGTCAGCAGATTGATGAAGCTGCACTCAGTGGTGTTTTCAAGGGTTCAAAATAAAGCTGTATAGGTTAAAAATATTAAATATAAAATATTAGATATTAAATATTAAATATATTAAAAGGGGCTGTTGCACTAAGAAATTTAGTGAAACAGCTCCTTTTGTGCATAAAGCAAATTCCGGACTTCGAAAAGTCCGGAATTTGGTGTAAAATGTATTTATTCGACTAAATAATTTAACACATAAAGATTATACCATCCGTGGTGATTTCTATCAATTAAAATTACCGTTAAATATTGAGTGCATGATACCTAATGATGATTCTGTAAGGTTGCTGGGTCAGATAGTGGAGGAGATGGATTTAAGAGAATTATATAAGACCTATTCCCGTATAAGGAAAAAACAAGCAACCCCAACACAGATGTTGAAGGTCATGCTCTACGCATATATGAATAATTGTTATACTACTCGAAAAATTGAAAGTGCTTGCAAAAGAGATATCAACTTTATGTACCTTCTTGAAGGAGCTCCTGCTCCAAATTATACTACAATAGCAAGATTCAGGAGTCTTCATTTTGCACCTGTATCAGAAAATCTTATGGCACAATTTACTGAAATACTTGCTGAATGTGGAGAGCTTTCAATGAAGAACCTTTTTGTTGACGGGACAAAATTTGAAGCTTCATCAAACAAATATACTTTTGTCTGGAGGGGTTCTGTTACTAAAAATCAGCAAAAATTATTGGATAAGATTCCTGCAGGCGTAAACTATGCAAAATAAAAAAGGATGAAGATATTGAATTTGTCTATGGAATAGGAAAAAGAAAATCTCCTCTGCAAAAAACATTAGAACAGCTAGATGAATACATATCAAGACTTAAGAAATATAATAAGCATTTGCATACCATGGGAGAAAGAAATAGTTTTTCCAAAACAGATACTGATGCAACCTTCATGAGAATGAAAGAAGACGCTATGAAGAATGGTCAATTAAAACCTGGTTACAATATTCAGCTTGGAGTAGATGCGGAATATATAGTATGGATAAGTGCTGGCCCACAGCCAACAGATACAACTACTCTAATACCATTCTTAGATAGTATTAAGAGTCATTTGAAGTATACTTACAAAAATATAGTTGCCGATTCAGGATATGAAAGCGAAGAAAATTATGTTTATCTTGACAAAAACAACCAGTGTGCGTTTATTAAGCCATCCAATTACGAAATTAGTAGGACACGTAAGTATAAAGCAGATATTAGTATAAAGGAAAATATGATCTATGACAAAGAAAACGATATTTACATATGTAGCAATGGAAAAAAGCTTGTAGTAACAGGAACAAGGTTCAGCAAAAGCAAAACAGGATATATAAGTAAAAAAACCTGCTATACATGCGAAGATTGTAGAGAATGTAATTTCAAATCAAAATGCATTAAGGGAAATATCAAAACTATTCAAGAAAAAACGTGAGGAAGCCTTAGAAAGAATCCTCAGTGATGAAGGAACCGAGCTCAGAATGAATCGTAGTATTCAGGCTGAAGGGGTTATTGGGGAAATAAAACAGGATATGGGATTCAGACGTTTCTTGTGTAAAGGGAAAAAGAATATTTTAGCAGAATGTATTCTTCTTGGTTTAGCACATAATGTAAATAAACTGCACAATAAAATTCAGTCAGAACGATGCTCTACTTATTTGCATCCACTAAAAACAGCATAAATAGAAAATTATCTAAGGAATAAGTAGCGAAGTGTGTGTCGTTTATTTAGTGTACCCTTTTTTCAAGAGCAATAATTAGAAGATAACGTTTTAAGGATAAAGTATATCACATTCCAATAAAAAAAGGGCATTGCATTACAATTATTAATCTGTAATGCAACACCCTCTTCCTTCTAAGCTTGAAATGACTTCTTAAGAATTAGTGCATATATACTGTGCCTGGTTCGTGGGGCTTATATGAATAACCGAACATCATTGCCAAAGCCATTACATCGCTCATATTTACTGCTCCGTCATTTGTCAAGTCACATCTTTCATTGAAATTTGGATCTTTTGATGTTGTATTAAAAGCCATTGCCATTATTATAACGTCTCTCATATCAACTGTTCCATCTTCATTTATATCAGCTGGAACAGGATTATATGAAGATGTAGGAATAATGCCTTTAGCTTCTTCAAAATAAGTTAACCATGCAAGTGATGCATTAAGATCTACATTTACTTCATTGGTCAAGTCATTGTAATAATCATCTTCATAGCATTTTTGAGGAGGTAAGTAGTTAGGGTCACCATCTTTTGTGTTATTCTTAGCATTAATGAGTGAAGTTGCACCGCTAACTAAAAATCCTCCAGGAGCTTTTGGTAAACTATGATCATCCTGATATGCAAATGATTCGTGGCTTGGGTTTAATACCGGGTTTTCGCCATAACCTGTAATATAGCTCTTAACCATGGGATTTCTGCCTAAAAGGTAATCCATGAACTGGCTTACACCATTTTCATACTTTTTGTCTCCGGTTAATGCATATGCGTATGCCATGACTATCGCATTATTTGCTCCGAGAAGGTTGGAGGCTTGAGGGTATCCTTCCAATTCGGACTTATTGTAATAAAACGGAGAAGAAATCTTCCTTTCAGCTAAAGGCATGCCATAGCCCTGTCCATCTTGAACAGAAAGGTATAAATCAGCCGTTTTGATTATATTCTTCACTGTTTCGGGAAATTCATCAGCTTTGTTTAGTGCCAGCGAAATTGTACCAAGACCTGCAGTATAATCGGGCCCTATACTTTCCAGCATATCTAAAGCCATCTGACAAAAATATTTTGATCTTTTCATATAATCAAGATATACGCTTTTTCCTGTTGTTATATACAATTCACAAGCTGCCCAATAGAATTCATCATCAAAATAATCGTCAGAATATGGACTTGAAATTGTCGTAACACTTGCGTTAGTCTGATATTCTTTTGGATTTTTTATTGCTGCTTCCCAAGCAATTTCAGCTTGAAGAAGGCATTTTTCTGAAAAATCGCTGTCTATTGATTTCCAAAGCCTTGAAGCTTGTGCTGCACACGAAGCGAGGTAAAGAGTGGCATCTGTTGTCGGTTGATGATAATGCCTTTCTGTTATTGGCATGCCTGAAGTAGTCATGTAAATGATATTGCTTGAAACTAAGTAAGATGCCATTCCGGCTTTATCTTTGCCTTGGGGGATTTGCATCTTTAAAAGACCTTCCAATCCCCAGCGTGCTTCATCAAGTATATCGGGATATCCGTTTCCACTTTCGGGAATATTCATTGTATTGTCCTTAAAGGCATCGGACTTTCCTGTTATTAAAGCATTTTCATATTGGTTCTGTAGTTTCCATAATGCCATCCCATTATAAGGCAGATACTTTGTTGAAGATCCTCCGTCATACCATCCGCCTGTAACATCAAGCATATGCTGATCTATTTGGGTGGTAACGCCTGAATAAAATGCTCTATCGGGAACATGTCCTGCAGGTCTGGCCCATTGAGATTCCTCACAGTAAGGCATTTTGATTTCAATACCGCTTCTTGCATGGTAAAAATATTTTAATGCATCATATTGCAGTTTTGAGTAAATATTATTTCCTATGTCAAAAGGAAAGCTTGACGCATCGCCGGCGTATAGTCTGTATCCGGTACCCGGTGTTTTATAATCTGAAAAGTCTATTATTTGAACAATTTCTCCTGATGCATGATCTAGGCCTAATGGAATTGAATTGCCTGATTTGACGGCATTGCCCTGGCTGTCCTCAAGAACCCATTTTATTGGAGAAAGATTTGTTGTCTTTATAGTTGCTTTTTTGACAGAATCGGGGTAATATCCTAACTGGTTAACCCTTATATCCATTACGGGGGTTGGAGTTGGATCGGGATTAGGTGAGTATCCGATAATTGAAGCACTAATGATCTTTATTTCGTAAGGTAATGATCCGGTTAACTCTCCTCCTAACTGAAATGCCAATTGTGCATCCTTATAATCCTTATCTGCTGTAAATGTTGTATTGATTTCTAGAGGTTTGTCGGCAATAAGACTCAAGTAACTCCAATTATTATTCCATGCATCACCGTATGGCTCTTTCTTATCGCCAATTCTTGCATATACCTTACAATTTTTTGATGCAACAATCTTAAAATTCAGTTGATACAATTGACCTTCATAAAGACTAAAATCTTCATGTACAACAGCGATATCCCATCTGTTTATGCCCTTCGAATCCATATGTACAATAAGACTATCATCTTTCACATAGGAATATGCCCAATTTGAGTCGCTTGATAAAAGTCTCCAAGGTGAGCTGAAGCCATCGGTAAAATCTGTTCGCTTCAGTAATTGTGCACCGAAGCATGTACTGCTTGCCAGTGTAAGGACAAAAACAAAAAAGACTGACACAACTGATTTTTTTAACATATTAATCCTCCCCCTCTAATTTAAATTTAACAAATTAGACATTTTAGTCTGATTTAATTACAGTAAAATACACATAAGTATATTTGTTGTATTATTATATATATTAAAATTACTGCTTGCAATAAACATAATTGTTATTAATTGTATTAGAAATAATAATAGAAAAAATGATAAAGGGGAATTACTTAAGGAAGCGTATTAAATTCAAATATGTCGCTTATATATGTCTCGTAAGCACCATGGGTCCAGTAATACTCATAAGAACCAGTCTGCATTTCTCCATAACGAGCAATTGTTCCGATGATTTTAAAGCAGTATGTTGTATTTGCAGACAGTCCGGTTAATTGAGTACTCAATATATTTATATCGTTGTAATTTTGAGACTCCTTTGAAATAGGTACTATTATACTAGTCTTTGATTCAGGACTGCTTTTAGGCCAATAAATAAAATTTGCTTTTAGGCCTGACATATAAGATTTATTGTTTATGCTTACAACTAATGACACATTAATAGAATCGCAAGTGATATCACTTGTTGTAAGTTCAGTTGTTACATTATACGGAAATTTGTGAAATATAGGGTATATAGAGGTGGGGATTGGCGTTTGAGTTGGTGTTGGAGAAATAATTGTATTATCAACTATATCCGGATAATCTCCAGATACATTATTAAAATGTTTGCATACAATGATAACATCGGATATATTAATTGTGTTGTCACAATTGAAATCAGCAATTGTATTAAAATCTGAATCTTCAGATGTTTTGCCGAAACTCTTTGCAATATCAACTATATCTAACATGTTAATGGCATTGTCTTGATTCATGTCACCTGCCCACATTGGTACAGCGTTTTCTGCAGTTCCAATTCTTCCATTTTCGTTGATGCTGATTGTCCTTGTTAAAAATCCCGGCTTGCTAATTGTTGCCTTCCAGGGATAAGTGTAGATGGCATTAAATACGGTATATCCATTTTGATTGGTCTTTTCTTGAAGTTTGATGTTATTTAAGTAAGAGAGTTGGATTTGGAAATCCTTAAAGGCTAGGGGTTCTGTCGTGTCAATATCAGGTTTTATATAGCATTCCATATCATATACATCAGTTGGATATGAACCGGTTATCGGTTCTGGGGTTGTTGTAACAGCAAAGATCTGAATGAAGCATATTGTTGCTGTTAGGATAATTAATAAGATTGATATTAAATATTTGGGTGTTCTGTTGGAAAACATAAATATTACCTCCCGGTTAATTATTAAAATAGATTAAAAAAACGTAAAGTATATATTACATGTACCTACTATAATTATATACTATGTAGCTAATATTTCAACAGAAAAAGGAATATTTATTTTACAAAACATAAAAATGTAAATCATGATTAATTAAACAATTTTTATACTGAATCTGTTTAGTATGACACAATGGGCAATATGGCTGAATAATATGCAGTAAATAATTTCAATCAAGGAGGAGTTTTTATGCAGTACTCAATGGTTCTTCCGGGACAGCACAAACTGCCTTCGCTTCCATACGCGTATAATGCCCTTGAGCCTGTAATAAGCGGAAGAACACTCAGAATCCACCATGATAAGCATCATAAGGCCTATGTAGAAGGATTGAATAAAGCAGAATTAAAACTTGTTGAGGCACGCAAGCAAAATAATTATGAATATATTAAATACTGGGAAAATGAACTGGCATTTCAGGGCTCAGGTCATATTTTACATAGCATATATTGGACGGTTATGGCACCGAAAGGAACGGGGGGACAGCCTGGTGTTACAACATTACCTCTTATTAATAGTTACTTCGGTAGTTTCGATGCATTTAAAGAGCAATTTAAAAATGCCACAGAGAAGGTAGAGGGATCCGGATGGGGGATTTTGATATGGCAGCCGGCATGGAGAAGATTGGAAATACTTCAAGCGGAAAAACATCAGAATTTAACCCAATGGAGCGGGATACCCATTTTGGTGTGTGATGTATGGGAACATGCATATTATCTCGATTACCAGAATGAAAGAAGAAAATATATAGACACCTGGTGGGAAATTATTAACTGGTATGAGGTTGAAAGAAGATTAGTTCTTGCAATTGACGGTCAAGTTCCGCTTATGTATTTATGAAATGTGTAGCTAATGCCGAAGAAATAACATCCGATTTCTTCGGCATTCCTAGTTTACAGTTTTTTGTAAAGTCGATATATAATTATCGCCGCTTCACCTCTTGTACATGACCCGCTACCGTTAAAGCAATTGTCGGAATTTTTAACGACCAAGCCTTCTCTATTTCCAAGGGCAACATATTTTCTAGCCCAATCGGGTATGCTGGCCTTATCTGCGAAATTCAAGTATTTGTCCAGATTTTTGGGATAATAATATCCGGCTTTTTCGGCGAGAGTGGCGGCACATATTTTATGTATTTCCTGTCTGTTTATAACTCTGTTTCCTCTAAAAGTATTGTCTTCATAGCCATGTATTATTCCCACGCTGCAGGCAATTGACACAGCGTTGTAATACCATGCGGTTTTTGAAACATCAATAAAATTGTTGGTTGCGTCATAATCTATCAAGTTCAAACTCTTTACAAGAAGACTTGTAAGTTCACTTCTGCTGATGTATGCATTTGGGTCAAAGGTAGTACTGTTTCGTCCGCTTATTATACCCTTAGAAGCAAGTACTTCTATAGCTTTTTTCATTTCAGGACTTTCTTTGCCTATATCTTCAAAGGAACTTTCGCTTTCTACGACGAAATAATCGCCGGCAAATGCGGTGTTAATGCGAAGTGTTTTATATTCTAAATCCTCATGGCCACCCATGTTTTGGATTTTGCCGTCCGATTCATGAAGTATGGTACTGTACTCAGGATTACCGCTGCCATATGGAAGTTCATAGCCTATTTTCTCATTGAGCTTTTTTATTGTTCCCGATGCAGGGCTTGTGAATCTTAAGTTTATTCTACCGCTAACTACATTTTTAATATCGATGGATGTTTTTTTGCTTTCAGTTAATGATATTGTCAGATTGTCTTTTAATTGATTTTCAATATAATTGCTGTGCAGAGTAATATTACCAAGGTTTGTAGAAACTTTTACATCTATCTTATCCTTCATTATTTCCGTAATATCTTTATTATAATTCAAGTCTATTTTATTATGGTATCCGTCTACCAATATGTTGACACGTGCATTGATCTCTCTGATATCTTCAGTTAAATAATTCTTTAAAATACTTTGTATATCATCTTTGGCTTCCTTAACTATCTGGCTTTGAGGCAATATGAGATTATTTGTTATATCCATATTATCATTAACAATTTCAACTCTTCTAAGGCTTATATCTTCAATAACTTTTTCGGCTTTTTTAATCAATAATTCACTCATGTCATCATACTGGTCTTCAATGTATTTAAATTGATCAGTAATTTTTTTCACTTCTCTTTCAAACTCATCCAATTTTTTATTATAATCGGCTTCAGACACGAAGAAACCGGGCATTGGGGTATCTATCGGTGCTGTAGTCCATGAAGGAGTTGTAATGGATGTAGGTGTTGCATTGGATGTAGGTGTTGGAGTATCGGATGGCTTAGTTGTTGTGACATTAGAGTAGTTTACTGTGTTATTGTATGTAGCAGGTATTTTGGTAGGTGTAGATGTAGGTGTAGAGTGGCTTGGTGATGCTGAAGGTGTAACAGTTGGCAATACAGGTGTAGGAGTAATATTTTCATTTGTGATTTCATCCAAATTACCCCTGTAGGATATGCTATATGCAACTTTTGTATCCGTATTGGGAGGAGTTATTTCAGGCACTTTAAGGGTAACTGTATTTAAGCTGCTGTCATAGCTATATATGTCAAATGTGACAGCTTGTGACAATCCGTCTATTATGCTGTTAACTGTAAAATCTTCAGGCACAACAGATTCGGCATCAATGCCGTACAAATATACTTCAATCATGTTACCTAATAAAGTTGCACTGATTACAAAGGGTTCAATAGGTACGGATACGGGATATTTGTGAGTTGTACCGTATGCTTCGCCTAACATGAAGAGTTGACCTGAATTATCAATAAAGCAGCTTGTGGTGTAAGTAGTTGTAAATTTTGATACGTTATTGGAAATAAGAATTGGAGTGTGAACATTATTATTTAGTTCGTTTTCGGAGGATTCGTTTATTCCAAGCTGATAATTCCAGTTATATCCCCAACCATATAAAGAACCTGTGTTATCTAAAGCAAGAACATGTGTATCTATTGCCGATAATTCTTTAATGTTGTCCATTACTTTTCCGGGAGTATCTAAAACTGCCTCTGTATATCTTCCCAATTGACCGTATTCGTTTTTACCCCATGAGTACACCGAATGATCAAGCATCAATGCATATGCTGATTCAGTAGCAGGAAAAACATCTGCAACACCATCCAATATTTTTTCAGGAGATTTCCATGTATAGCTTAAGTCTTCACTGTGACCCAATTGACCGAATTGATTATCACCCCATGTCCATAATGAATTATCCTGCTTGATGGCATAGAAAGAATTATCCAGTGCTTTTATTATCTTGACATCATCCATAATCTTGACGGGTACTTGACCGCTGATATCTGAATTGTCATCGAATGGTTTCACAAGGCTATATCCCAATTCCCAAAGACTATAGTCATTTTTCAAAATGAATGTAAAATCAGAGCCGCTTGCAACTTCTATTACATCGTCCATTAATTTTTCAGGTGTTGTATATGGATTTATACCACCATCATTACTACTACCCCATCTCCAGAGTGTCTGGTCATTTTTGATTGCAAAACAATGAGCATAGTCGTCGGTATATATTTTATATACATCGTTCATAATGCATACAGGCTTGTGCCTGTAAGTTTGAGTACCGTCTCCTACCTGTCCGTAATAATTATCACCCCATGACCAAAGCTTATTATCATTTGTAAGGGCAAGAATATTTCCTAAATAACCTATAGATACATCAACAGCATTTTCAAGTATTTTTACGGGGGATGAGCGAATATTGTTTACTTGTTGAGTTTCGTTTGATTCATAAGGTTCCAGATGAGGAAAGTAGTTATTCCATTGCCAGAGACTTCCATCGTTGAGAATTCCAACAAAAGTTCTATTATTAGCAAAAATATCCTTCCACCAATAAGACGGTGCTGAAGGCTGCTGAGTTGGATCGGTTTCAGTATCGGCAAAGCCGTAAAATAAATTAAAAGGTAATAAATTCAGAATTAAGGACATTATCAGTATACAAACCAAAAATCGCTTCATAAAAACATCTCACTTCCTAAAAACTTCAATTTCACAATAAATATTAATTTTACTGCTAATACTTATAATAATCTTTGTTACAACAGTATACAAGAAGAAAATTTCCACAACTTAGAAGGCAGCTTTTAAAGCTGCCTGATATACAGGAATATTATTGAGTAAATTACTTCGTTACTCTTTTTTTCGTAATCTTTACAACCATTACATCCAAAAACTTTTTGAGCCAATCTCACATCAAGTATTAGCAAGCAATTGACTGGTCAATGGTACATTTTAAAAAGCCGAATTGATTATATCCGAAAATACTTGTATAATGTGTAAATAATGCACCCTTTTTAAAATTCTTTATCATTAAATTTATATAATAAGTATATATTTAATGTAAAAGAAATGCAATATTCTATATTCAAAGAAGCTATGTATTACTTTCTTTTAATCCTGTTTAGCTGAGGACGAAGTGTTATATCACTTACAACAACGTTGCTGCCGTTTGAAAGCACGTATTCAAGTGCATCGGCAATTTGTTCATCCGTAATTGCTGCGTCTTCTTCGTCTGCATAAGTAAAATCAAGGGAATCATAAAAATTGCTTTTAGTTATATCAGGATGGATGGTTGTAATCTTAACACCCGACTTTCTAACCTCTTCAAAGAGACTTGTAAAGAAGTGTGAAAGCCCAGCTTTAGTAGCAGCGTATGCACATCCATGAGTGCTGACTTTTTTTGCAGTCACGGATGATATTGAAATAATCATTCCTTTGTTTTTTTTAAGCGTCCTTAAAAGAAGCTGACAGAGTATAAGGGGGACCTCCAGATTGGTCCGGATCATGGATTGGATGTCTTTGACGGCTATCTGTTCATGAGGCCCAAAGAAGCCTATACCTGCATTATTTATTAAAATATTTATATGAGGGTCCTTTTCCAGTATGTTTGTAATTGTTGATAGAAGTTGGTCGGTATTTAATAAATCACATTTTACAGGTATAAAGCATTCATGTGAAAAAGGAATTTCATTTGACCGTGACAGGCCATAGACCTTATATCCTAAGGATACCAGTCTCTTTGTCATAGCCAGCCCTATACCCTTTGATGCACCCGTTAATATTGCTGATTTCATAATGCAAAAATTTTCTCCTTTCCAATGTATTTTGAAATTATATCAATATGCTTTGCTTTTATTTCATTTTGAATATCCGGCGGGTATGACACTACATCATTATAATGGCTGTAATTCTGTGCAAAAAGCCTGGAATTGCTTTTGGACTCAATTCTTTTAAAAAAATCACGGGACATTCTAAAAAAGCCATAACCCAGATCTAAAATATCATCGGGATTGATTTTTTCAAAAATATACTTAAAAAACGGTTCGTAAAGAGAGTCGGATTCCGGATTTATAAATATGGGATCAAGGCATATTCTGATCTTGTAGCCCAGACTTATGGCAGTTCTAATAGCTTTAATTCTGGTCTCCAAAGAGGGCGTATATCTTTCAAATTTATCGATTATACCCTGGGGTGAAAGTGTGAATGCTATTATTATATTTTCTAAGGGTTCATGACATCTATAAAAACTCTCATTTCCGCTTTTGGTCCGAATTTCCACTAATATATCTGTATTTTCTTTAAAAAAATCATGGAAATAATCCATATAGGGTATAACATTATGAAAAGCGATTAGATCGGTATCATATGATGCAGCTAAAAAAACGGGTTCATTTGAAGCCACATCCCTGATAGCTGATTTAAATTGCTCTGTGTTCACAAATGCAACAATGTTCGCCGACGGATACATTCCTTGAAGATAGCAATACTCACAATCAAAAATGCAGTTCAATAAAAAGGATGTATAATAAAAGTTTGAGTGACCGAAGTTTTGGCAAACATCAGGACCTTTATACAGAAAATTTTTATCCTTGACTGCAAGTATAAGTGATTGATTATGCTTTTGAATGTAAAAATTCTGTTTGGGCCGGTTGAATACATCTTTATAGTGGCGAATTTTAATAATGGGGGAGTTGGGATGACTTTTGATTATTTCCTTGGTAATAGGATATTCAAAAGCTTGTTCTTCTATATAAATTGAATTAAAAAGCCTGCTGCTTGATGTCTTTAATGATTTCTCCAAATATTTTCTTCCCTTCTGGTTTAGTATTAGCCTTGCTTTCAATATGTCTTTCAAGAATCTCCAATATTTTTAGCCCTTTTCTCTTTGCATTTCTTACCTCTGTTTCAAGAATTTGTTTCATGGCAGAAGTAAGATTTAAATTTTGTGAAATTAATGAAATTAGTTTATCCTCAGCTTCAAAGTCAAGAGAGGTTACCATGCTGTTTAACTGCTTTAGTTCATTAAGTATTCTGTCCAATATGGGCATGTTAATATCAATATAACTTCTAAGAACCTGTTTATCAAGATTTTCAGGAGAAAGGAAGTCTGAAACTATTTTAATAATTGCTATTTGTTGCGTATTAAAAAACTTATAGGCCGCTTCCATTATTCCGGCAGACTCCATATCAAAAAGGCTGCATTCATATTGATTGTCATTATCTCCTACAGGCCTAGGACAGCAGGCAACAGAATCCTTAGGCAGATCATCGCCTATATAAACATCGGGGTAATAGTCCTTTCCCGTATCAACATCGGTTACTTTATTTACTAGAAGCAAAGTTCCCAAGGGGTATTTGCCTGCCTGGGCTCCGCAAAAACCGATATTTATCAAAATATCACTGCCTGTGATGCGGTAATTTGAAATAAGGAATGTTGCAGCCATTGCAGACTTAACCTTTCCGATTCCGCTTACAATTAGTGCAATTTCTTTATTTGAAAAGACGGGGTATGAATTGATTGTCATATCCCGTTTGAGATTAAAATAACCGATAATAGGAGATGCCTCCAGCATAAGTGCGGTTACAATATAAATCATAGCCCAAACTGTCCCTTCTAATTGCTCTATCATAAATTTTAGAATTTCCAGAAACATTATATCATACCGTGGTAAGGCCGCAAGTACTAAGAGTTTTATCCACACTTATCCGTTGTACTATTTTGTCCGTCGTATATTGATTGCATATTGAAATAAAATTGGATGGGTATAATTAATGGTCATTGGTTGTTGTAAAGGCCATAATGTGGTTATATAATAAAATTGGATTAGTCCAATGGGGGTGATTGGTATTAAGATTGCAATCGATAAAAATGCAAATACACCAATATATTTACAGATATTTGAACAAATCAGGATAAAAATTCTTAATGGAGAGCTTATGCCTGGCTTTAAGCTTCCGCCTGAAAGAAAGCTGGCAGATAGCCTGGGGGTTAATAGAAGCACCGTATTAAATGCATACAGGGAGCTTAAAGCAGAGGGATTCGTTGAGTCAAAAGTAGGTCATGGTACTGTTGTATTGCCATTTAATCAGGATGAAAAAGATAATAGCAGTAAATTTAGTGAGCCCACATGGAATCACATATTCAGCCAGTATTCAGACGGATTTGATTCACATATTGTAAAGGATTTGCTTTTGCTTGCCAGTAGAAAGGATGTAATCTCATTTGCCACAGGTATTGCTGCACCGGAAAGCGGACCAATTGAGGCTTTAGAAGGAATTGAACAGGATATTGTAAAGGATAGGAATTTTAGGCCTCTGTTTCATACTCCTACGGAGGGATTTACCACACTGCGTAGTGCTATAAGCGGTCTTATGCATAAAAGGGGCGTTTACTGCAACTATGAAGAGGTTATGATTCTTTCGGGATCTCAGCAGGGAATTGATATTGCAGCAAGGGTCTTTTTAGATCCGGGTGATATTGTGGTAGTAGAAGATCCAACTTTTTTCCCGGCTGTTCAAGCATTTAGAGCTGTTGGAGCAAGGATAATGGAAGTTCCCATTGATGAAAACGGTATGAGAATAGATATTCTTGAGCAGCTTCTTCAAAGGTACAGACCAAAGCTTATTTATACCATGCCAAGCTATCACAATCCTACAGGCGTTGATATGGATATTGCAAGAAGGAGAAGGCTTATTGAGTTGGCCAATAGATACAGAATAATGATAATGGAGGACGATGCATATGGAGAACTCTGTTATGAAGGACATCAACTGCCTCTTTTAAAATCCATGGATAGCAGTGGGTATGTAATTTACATCAGCACATTTTCCAAAAATGTGTATTCGGGTTTAAGAATTGGATGGATGGTTGCACATAAAAAGATAGTTGCAAAATTTGCAGCGGTCAAGCAGATCACGGATTTGCACTCAAGCAGCTTGTCCCAGGCAATAATAGAAAAGTTTATATTAAGCGGGGGCATAGAAAAGCATATATCAAAGATATGCAAAGAGTATAAGCAAAAAAGGGATGCCATGTGTAATGCACTTTCAAAGTTTGCACCTCCAGGTATGACATGGGTTAAGCCTAAAGGCGGATATTATGTATGGTGCAATCTACCGGAAGGCGTATCGGCTATGGAGCTTGTTTCAAAAGCAGCAGAAAAAAAGGTGGTCTTTGTTCCGGGAAGTTCTTTTTATGTATCACCGGGGCAGGGAGATAACCAAATGAGGCTCAATTTTACATATGCATCATTGAATGAAATTGAGGATGGTGTGATGTACCTTTGCGAAGCCATAAAAGAACTTTCAGAAGTCAGTAGAGATGATGAGCCTAATATGAATATAGAAATTAACCCCATTGTTTGAGAATTATGGATTTAACTTACGTGGAAAAAACGATAAATTAGGAGGTGTTTAATATGGAATTCAAATTTGCAAATAGGATAGCGAATTTAAAAGCATCTGAAATAAGGGAAATTTTGAAGGTCACCGAACAACCGGATGTGATTTCATTTGCAGGCGGACTGCCGGCTCCGGAGCTTTTTCCAATAGAAGAAATAAAGAATGTAAATAGAATTGTACTTGAGGAGAATGGGAATAAAGCCCTTCAATACTCTACAACAGAAGGATATGCCGAGCTTAGAAAATGGATTGCTAAGAGAACCAATAAAAATTTGGGGTCAAGCTTTGATTATGAAAATATTCTCATAACACATGGCTCTCAACAGGCATTGGATTTGACAGGCAAGGTATTTTTAAATGAGGGTGATGTAGTGTTATGTGAAAGCCCTACATATCTTGCAGCAATAAGTGCTTTCAAGGCATACGGATGTAAGTTCGAAGAGGTGCCTACCGATGACGATGGAATGTTGCCTCACGAGTTGGAGAGAATTCTTAGAACAACTGAAAATGTTAAGCTCATTTATGTAATTCCCGATTTTCAAAACCCCACCGGAAGGACATGGAGCCTCGAAAGAAGAAAAATGCTTGCCGAGGCGGCAATGAAATACAATGTTATGATTGTTGAAGATAATCCCTATGGCGAGCTCAGGTTTGAAGGAGAAGCACTTCCTTCAATAAGTTCTTTTGACAGAATGGGTTGTGTGATTTGCCTCGGTACCTTTTCAAAGATATTCTGTCCGGGTTACAGGATAGGTTGGGTTGCAGGAGATAAAAATGTAATATCAAAGTATGTCCTGGTTAAGCAGGGAGTTGACCTGCAGTGCAACACCATAGCCCAGATGGAGATAGCAAAATATCTTGAGCTTTATTCAATTGATGATCATATTGACAAGATAAAACAAGCATATAAGAAAAGAAGGGATACAGCGATAAAAGCAATGGAGGAAGAGTTTCCTGAAGAAGTTAAATTTACAAGACCTGAGGGTGGATTGTTTGCTTGGATCGAGCTGCCCCAGCATATAGACTCGAGGGATGTTCTTGCAAAATGCCTTGAAAAGAATGTTGCTTTTGTTCCGGGAGGTTCATTTTTCCCAAATTTGAACAGGTTTAATACTTTAAGAATCAATTTTTCCAATATGCCTGAAGATAGGATTGTAAAAGGCATAAAAACTTTGGCAGAAGTATTGAGAGAACTTATATACGGATAATTATTTGCGGATAAAAAGAGGCAAAAGCCTAGATCTCACCTTCTGCAACGGCTTTAGCTATTAATTCAGGCTGTTCTTCATACCAGGGCCTTATGTATCGGTTTTCAAAGAAGACTGTCTTGCTTCCGCAAATTTCGCAATACCTTCCATTGCCCGGGCTGTGGTAATCACAATTTGGATTGTTTTCTTTGCTGCAAGTATTTATTATATTTGCTCCGCAATTTTTGCAGTTGCTGCTTAAAAAACAGCCGCTGTCATCACCGCATACAGGACAGACAAGTGCTTCGCTGTTGCTGTTGACTTCAATTCCATTGTAGTAGGATCGAAAAATACCATCCTGGTTATCTTCCCATTTGCTCCCGCATATCATACAATATACGGAATACGTGCTTCTTTCGGTGTTGCCGCATTGTGCACAAACAATGCTTTTCTTTGGATTTAAGAGGTCAAGCCGCCTTAAGACTTGTATTCTTGTTGTTAATGCGGAGACAGAAACATTAAAAAAATCGGCGACAGCATCTAGTGAGTAAAAATTGCAGCTTATAAGAAGGCTTTGGGGCATGAGAAGTCTGCCTGCAAACTCGTTGGCTTCCAAGTCTTCTATATATCTTTCGTGAGGTGTCTTAACATCATCGCTTATTGAGAGATGATCAAGGAAAATATGTCCAAGCTCATGTGCAATTGTAAAGTTGAGCCTTCTGTCTTTGGACTCTTTGAAGGGATAATTTATTTTGTTTCTGTTTAATATTATCTGGTAAACATCGCTCTCAGGGTTGTATATGGATATGGCATCAAAGTTGGGACTGACATTTGAAACAGTCCCTACCTGCAGAGACAATTCATTGCTTTTTTCAATTGTATCAATAAGCTGCACACAGTCTATGGGCCACTTTGTTATAAAATATGTATTGAAAAAATGACGTATTCTGTAATCAATAAACTTTCTTCGGTATTCCGGAATTTGCTCAATAGTATAATTATCTATATTGTTTATAATATTAGCATTGCTCATAGTATTAGCCTCCGTCATTAAGAACATGTGTTCTATATAATTATACAGAAAATCCTAGATATTGTAAATACATAATCAGGATATTTTTATGGCAAAAGGATTTTCTGTTGAAAAAAGAAAGGCTATTATTTTTTACGTTTTTTATTTTTGTTTAGGAGGGAAGTTGCAACAGCTTTAATTGCGGATATATCTTCTGAAGACAGCTCTTTTGATATCCTGTAGGCAATATTGGCCCAATCGCTGTCCCTTTCGTACATTTCTTTGGCCATTCTAAGAATATCCACAACATTTCCCTTATCGTCACGAAATACCTTTTCAGTATATCCTGAATGGTCAATTGTCTCTTCAATATAACCTGCTTTTATCAGCAGCTCTTCATACGGCACATCCAAATGAGGGGCGAGTGCTTTTAATACGGCAGGAGTAGGGTTTTTCCTTTGTCCTGTTTCAATCCTCCATACTTCAGTATTGCTTATACCTGCCCTTTCGGCAAGTTGACGCTGCGATAGCTCCCTCATAGTTCTAACAGACTCAATATATTTCCCAAGCTCTGTTGACATTATAAATCACCTCGTATAATAGTTTTTGGAGGGTTTAAGTTAAGAAATTTCCAGTTACAAACCCTAATGATTCGACCTTTATTTCCAAAAACTCACTGGAAATTATCTTCAGAGGCAGCTTCAAAGACTACTTCGAA